>Ga0209727_1000241_pt1 | contig 68478 bp, 75 predicted proteins | sample RifGroC1_FD_183995 | JGI IMG/M metagenome (GOLD analysis project Ga0209727, IMG submission 183995) | Groundwater microbial communities from Rifle, Colorado, USA - Groundwater C1 (SPAdes) (version 2) | ecosystem: Environmental > Aquatic > Deep subsurface > Groundwater | place: Rifle, Colorado... | reverse complement strand
ACTTTTGTTTTTTACCTAATTTGTTGTATCTTAGTCCTCTTCTGACAATTTTTTTTGATTTACAAAAAAGACATTTCAAGTTCACTTTCATTTACCTCCTTTTTGTTAGAAAACATACTAACTATATAAAAGTGACGTTTAGTATACTATGTCCTATGGTGCAATTCTGTCAAAAAGTTAAACTTTAAGTTAGTCTGTCGCAAAAAATCTGTTCACAAGATGACAAGGCAGGAGTTAGTGTGATATTTTAGGCGGGCGGGTGTAGCGTGGCAACGAGCGAATGGAATGAGTGAAGTTGCAAATAAATCAAGACTCGCTTGCGAGTCCTATTTTGGGTAGATAAATGGAACAATCACACGCTCTTTTCAACCAACTCTTGCAAACTTCCGAATCTTCTTATCTCTCCTCGTTTATCTCCTTCGGCTAAATGCTCGTACAGTTTTTGCGCGTCCTCTCCCTCAAAAACCTTCCTGTCTGGCGTATCCGAACCCACAATTTGAAAAAATGAAACTTCATAAACTGCAACTTTGACTCCGCTTTCCAAAGTAGGCCTGGAGCTTACATTAAACCTAAAACCACGCAACGCGGCATTGTAAGAACTTCCGTCTCCAACTTTTCCCCATCGTTCATAACCCAACCCCATCAATTCAGTAATAACTTTTGTTCTGTCAGCATTCTTGACAAGAGATCCTTCTCTTCCTTCTTCAGATTCTTCAGGCATGACTTCGGCAAGATTGAAAACTATTTAGTTTTAATTGCACAACCAAAGACATAAATCCTTTTATAGCTAAAATTACAGTTGTCTTAATGACTGCAAAAATTGTCGGTTATTATGCTTCTGGGAGTGAAGTAAAAGAAGAAAGAGATAGGTGCCATTTTCCCTTGAATTTTCAAGGCATAAGTCGAGCCTTAGAAGTTCTCGCAAAGAATCACAGAACAAAATCTTTTCAATATGACGGAAACTCTTGTTATCTAATTGATGGCGTTCTTGTTGGATTTCATGTTACAGGAGAACAGCAGCAATCTTCGTTAGTCTTTATATCGGAAAAGGAAAACGCAGGAAGACTAAATAGAATAATTGAGGAAGACCTGGGATTGCCCCGCCCAAATCAATTATTCTATCTGTCTTAGATAAGTTTTAATTCCTTGTGTTTATTACATTGTTATGAAAGAAATTTCCCTAACTCCTCGAGACTATCAGCAAAAGATTTTCGAAACGGCAAAGGACAACAACACTTTAGTTGTCCTTCCAACAGGTCTAGGCAAAACCCTCATCGCATTAATGCTTTCAGTTGAGCGGCAAAAAAAATTCCCTGGAAAAAAAGCGCTCATGCTCGCCCCCACAAGACCGTTGGTAGAACAGCATTTCAAAAGCTACCAGAAAAACCTTCCAGAATTATTCGCAGACCTCCAGTTGTTCACCGGAGAAATCCCCGCAAAACAGCGTCAAAAAACTTTCCAGACCGCAGACATAATTTTCTCAACTCCTCAATGCGTGGATGGAGAAACGATAATTTTTACAGAAGAAGGTCCGATAAAGATTTCAGAATTTTTCAAAAATTTTGAATTCAAGGAAGGAAAATACAAAAACGGAACTGGAAAATTTGCTGACATCAAAAGCAAAGTCTTAGGATATGATGGGAAAAAGATAAGTTTCGTAAATGCCTCAAAAGCATGGAAATCTTCTAAAAAAGGTTTAATAGAAATAAAAACAGAACTTGGAAATACTCTCCTATGCACGAAAGATCATCCTCTTTTAACAATAAATTCGGTCGGTGAAATAAATTGGAAAGAAGCTACTCGATTAAACGTGGGAGATTATGTCGCATCTATAAAAGAGATAAATCTCGAAGAAAAGAGTTTTGACATTCTAAAATTAATGTCCAACAGTGATTCATTAAAATTATCTGAAAAGCTCAAAATAAAACAAATGGTTGAACAATTAAAAAAGAATAAAATTAAGACCTCTAAGTATTCAAGATATCTTCATAACGCCATGCCCTTAAAACTTTTTCTTGAATTAGCGGAGAAAGCAGGTTTGAGTTACAAGTCGTTGTTAGTTACAGACAACTATGGAAAAAGCAGTCCTGTTAAAATTCCAGAACAATTGAGTTTCAAATTAGCATACATTCTTGGCGCGATGCTTGGTGACGGGCACTTGGGAGACCGGTTTCTCCACGGGGGCGAAGTTGTCTTCTCAGACTTAGATAGAGAATCTGTTAGTAATGAATTTCAAAACGCTGTAAAAGATGTATTTGGAGTCGAGATGAAAAAAGAAAAACGTAAAGGTCTCATTGCTTACAATTCAGCATTTACAACAGTATTATCGCTTTTCGGGATTCCTAAAGGAAGAAAAGCTAAAATCATCCAAATCCCAAGATTTTTATTTTTTGCAGACAAAGATTCGGTAAAGGGATTTATCAAAGGAATATTTGACACCGATGGAAGTGCCTCCGGTTACAACGTTTCTGTCTCCAGCATAAGTAAAAAGTTTATAGAAGAATTAAAATGGCTATTTTTAATGATAGGAATACATGGAAATATTGAAAAAAGAAAGAACAATGGAACGATTCAAGGAAGAAAAGTCAAGGGTTCTGAAATATTCGCGTTTAGATTCTCGGGAAGGCATAACCTTCTAAAATTTCTAGAAATTTCTCCAGATATAAACAAATGTAAAAAACTAATCGAAACACTTAAAGCTGCTAAAAGGCCTGAAACTCGCTCAAAAGAAATATTGCCTGTTCCGGATTTAATGAAAAAAATAAAAAAAGATAATATCAATAAAGCAGAATATTACAAATTCTCTTGCCTTTCTTTAGATAATCTAAGAAAATTATCTGTGAATTTGGATGGAAAAGACTCTCTAAAACTTAAAGAGCTCCTTGGCCTGCCAATAAGGTGGGTAAAGATAAAAGATAAGAAAACGAATCATAAAATAAAAGAGATGTACGATCTAACTATAGAAAAACACCATAACTTTATTGCAAACTGTTTAATCAGCCACAATTGCATCGCCAATGACCTAAAAGCCGGATTGTACACTCTCCAAGACGTTTCACTCTTGATAATCGATGAAGCCCATCGCTGCCTGAAAAATTACGATTACACAAAAGTCGTTGAATTCTACAAGCACCAAACTCCTCTCGAACTTCAAAGAATCCTAGGCCTTACCGCTTCTCCAGGAAGTGAAACAGAAAACGTAAAAGAAATCTGCAAGCACCTCGCCGTTGACGAAATAGAAATCCGCTCAAGAGATTCTCCAGATGTAAAACCTTACCTCCAGGAGTTAGAATTCGAAAAGGTAGTCGTCCCTTTTCCCCCGGAATTCCTTGAAATAAAACTCCTCCTTAAAAAAATTCATGATTCAAAAACCGACGAACTGCGTCGTAGAAACTTGCTTTTCGGCCCTGCAAACAAATTCGCTCTGCTTAAATTGCAAGGCAAACTCGGCGCAATATACACCAGTTCGAGAGACTTCAACGCAATGATTGGAATGTCTCTTACAGCAACCGCAATAAAGCTCTCCCATGCTCTCGAGTTGTTAGAAACACAAACCCTTTCTGGAGTAAACGAATATTTCAATAATTTAATCGAGCAGGCAAACCAGAAAAAATCAAAAGCCGTCCAAACCCTCGTCAAGTCTCCGGAATTCACTCTCGCCAGAACTTTCCTTCAGAATCTCATCACTAAAAAAGTCGAGCACCCGAAGATTGAAGAAACCGCAGTCATCGTTGAAAACCAATTCAAAGAGAAAGAAAATTCCAAGATAATTATTTTCACTCAGTTCCGTGAAACCGGAGTCACACTTACTCGCAGGCTCAACGAAATTTCAGGCATTCGCGCAAAATCATTCTTCGGTCAGGCAAAAAAATCAGGAACAGGTCTCTCGCAGAAAGAACAGAAAGCAATAATCGAACAGCTCAACTCCGGAGAAATCAATGTTCTCGTCGCAACTTCAATAGGCGAAGAAGGCCTCGACATAGCCGAAGTCTCAACAGTAATTTTCTACGAGCCAATACCAAGCGCGATTAGAAAAATCCAAAGAACTGGCAGAACCGCAAGGCTCAAGCCAGGCAAACTCATAATCCTCGTCACAAAAGATACTCGCGACGTCATCAACCATTACGCCTCAACCGCAAGAGAAAAAAAGATGTACAAAACGATAGAAGGTGTCAGGGCCGACATAAAGGAAAGTAATAAAATAAAAACATTAGATGATTTCAAGTAGCTACCTGTCAAAAACAGCGATTATACTCACAATTACGGCGATTAAAATAGACAGTGCGCTTATAAAAAGACCTGAATAAGTAAGAGCATTAATTCTTATTAATTCAAGTACAAAATAGATAAACACAAGAAAGTTTATTATCTGAGGAAGAATATTTAACTGATTTGAGATTTTCATTTTATGCAATTAATGTACGTATTATTTGAAAGACAAGCAATGCAACGGCTATCAATCCTAAAACCCATGCCAAAATCTGCAGCCATGATATTTTTTCTTTTCTTTCCACCTTCATTATAAGCAACAACATTATATAAGTTTAATTCTTATTTTCAAGATGAAACCCTTCTACAACATCTTCTCATCAAAAAAAGTTCCAGAAACAAAAGTTAAAATTCTCATTGACAATAGGGAGAAAAATTCTCTAGTTCCATCTTTTCTGGAAGAACGTGGTTTCCAAGTCGAATTCAAACAGCTTCCCGTCGCAGATTACATCGTAAAAGAAATAGCTATAGAAAGAAAAACCGTTTCAGACTTAAAGTCTTCAATAATAAGCAAAAGAATAATCTCACAACTTCTTGAACTCAAGCAATATCCAAAACACCTTCTTCTTGTCGAGGGAATTCTTGATGAAGATTTGTACAATTCAGGAATCCATGAAAACGCCCTTAGGGGTTTCCTCTTGTCTGTCGCATTAGAATTCCAAACTCCGCTCATCTTCACTCACAATGAAGAAGACACCGCAAAATACATTTACGTCCTTGCAAAAAAAGAAAAACCCTCAGAATTTTCATTAAGAGCCTCAAAGATTCTTCTCTCAAAAGAAGAGCAAATACAATTCATCCTCGAAGGCTTCCCTAACATCGGTCCGGCAAAAGCATCTGCGTTAATAAAAAAATTCAAGACCCTCAACAATATCTTTCAAGCAAGCGAAGAGGAGCTTGAAGAAATTTTAGGCAAAAGAGCAAAAGAATTTAGAGAGCTTCTTGACTAAACATTTCGTCTAAACCTACCAAGAGATTAGAATTGTTTGCGATAAATAATTTGACTTGTCGATACATTAATTACAAGTCAAAACTATCTGGGCAGGATGAGCGAGCGATTACGCGACGAGTATTTAGTTAGCATACTTCGCGCGTGGTCGCGAGTAGCAAACAATTCACAAAAGAGATTTTCAGCAAAACCTGCAAGTATCAACTTGAACTAAACTCTTCAACAACAGTATAATTCGGTCCCATCGGATTCAATTCCGACTTCATCAACCTAAATTCCTTGACTTCCCATTTCAGCTCCTTCACTCCCAAATTCCTAACATATTCAACAAACTCTCTCGGAACCTTAACATATTTCACTCTCGCGATACTCAAATGGCTCATAAATCTTTTTTCTTTTCCAAACCCGCACTTCAACATCGCTTCATCAACCGCTTCCTGCAATTCAAAAATTCCCTTCCCTCCGACTTTAATCCAAACTATCGAAGGATTCCCCCTATGGCTAAAAGTCCCCGCTTCCGCGAGCCGAGCTTCAAACTTTTCAAATTTAATTTTCTTTAACTCTTTCCTTATTGACTTCAACTTCTCTTCATCAATTTCTCCAAAAAACTTCAAAGTCAAATGCAAGTTCTCTGGTTCAGTCATCTTCCCAGTAAACTGCCTCTTTCCCAAAACTTCCTGCACTCTCGCAATTTCCTTGACAACTTCGTCAGGAAAATCAATTGCAATAAACGCCCGAATTAACTTATTTTCCATATCTTCCATAAAATTCATCATTAAACTCGGTTTAATAACCTTCCTTTTGTTCAAACCCATTAAATCTAATTTCAAATTGATCTTCTAAGCCTGTTCACAAGACGGTAAATTGGGCGGCGGTTTATTAATTAGTGAACGAAGTGAACCTGCAAATTGAAGCTATTTCGGCACAATCGCCGCCGTTGAATATTTCTTTATCGCATTAGTAGCCGTCCTTTTCACATCTTCCAATTTAACATTCATCACCTTGTTCTCGTAATCATAATAATCTTCTGCCTTGCCTATAAGTTCGTGATACATCAGCTCATTCATCACGTCACTGCTTTCCTCGCTCGAAACTTTTCTCAATCCTATTAGCATCTCCTTCGCTTCTTCCAAATCCTTCTCGTTCATCTTCTCAACGTCCTTAAATCCCTGCACAATCAGCCCATGAACTTCCTTAACTGCTTTCTTAGTCGTCCCAACATAAACTGAATAATATGAATAATTTTTTTCAGTCGCTAGTGAGCTCCGAACTGTATAAGCCAATCCTCGCTTCTCCCTTATTTCCAAAAACAACTTAGAGGACATTCCTCTTGCAAGATATGCATCCAAAACCGCCAAGTCATAATATTCTTTATCCGTGAACAAAGGCGCGTGAAAAGCAAGGACAAAGTGTGCCTGGTCAATTCCCGCCCTCTTCTCTACGCTATTCTTGTTCCATTTTTCAATTTTCGGCAATTCTAAATTTCTGCTCTTCGAAATGAACTTTTTTTCGAGATATTCGCAGACTTTATCAAAGTCAACATCTCCGACAATCGTAACTATGTAATTTTCTCCTGTATAAACATTCTTAAAATAATCCGCAACAAAATCTCTTTTCAATTCGTTCAAAGTCTTCACGCTTCCTGCAATTCCTTCTCCAAATGGCTTTCCGTAAAGATTCGACTCAATCTGGTCCATTACGTGTTTCTGCGGCATGTCATGATACATCTTAATTTCCTCGATAACGACTTTCTTCTCTTTCTCAAATTTCTTCTCCTCAAAAATCGGATTGTTCATAATATCTGTTATGATATCCAAACCAGCAAATACATGCTCGCTCGGCAGCTTGAACCAAAACGACGTCACGTCCTGCGCAGTAAACGCGTTCAAAATTCCACCTTTTTTCTCAATTTCCCTCGAAATATCCTCATGCGTCCTTGTCTTCGTCCCTGTAAAAACCAAATGCTCAATGAAATGTGCAATTCCTTTAATCTTTGAATTTTCATAAACTGCCCCAAATGGATTTGTAATTGACAGCGATACAAGCGGCAGCTCTCTCTTTTCATACACAACTCTCAATCCATTCTTTAGCTTTTTCCTAAAAAATCTTGATTCCATCCGCGCCAAAAGAAGCTCAAGTTCATAAACATTATGGAAATAAAGTTAACCTTATTAATTCCCGGTTTCTTTTATCGTTCTGATTAGATATTTATTTAACTCATCTTCATTTTTGAATTTCACATCGGATTTATCAAATGGCTGGCTTAGGATTTTATCAATAAACTTGGTAATTTTTTCATCCGCCATTATCTCTGCTTTTTCTGTAGTGTTTTTCTTAAATACACACTTCTCAAAAAATCTTCTTGCATATTCTGGCAGATATTGAATAACCTCCTTATATGGCAATGGCGGAAGTTTGTTCTCCATTGTTATATATTCCGCGCAGGCTATCCCGCGCAAAACATAAAGATACTTCTTGCATGAACTGCCCAACCCAATGCCCATATACTTATGATAGTTTTGCTTGGCCATTCGGATATAATGTTGTCTAAGGAATTCTAAAGAACAGCCCTCATCAAAATATTCCTTAAATTTTTTCCTTACCAAAGATTCTTTGTAAATAATGGGGCTTCTCAACCATTCGGCTATTTGCGGATTAGACTTAATGCTCAGCTCAGCAAATTTCTTTATATCCCAGCTTTCTAAATCAAAATTATCCTTCATAATATTAATCTGCTGCGGCGGAGCGTTCAATCCTAAATAACAATCTAGCTTTCCAACATGCATGCATCGAATGTCATAATCCGAATCCTCAGAAGCAAATCCCCATGCTCGCGAACCGGATTCTATTGCCCAGATTACTTTTACATTGTGTTTATCTTCTGTCTCTTTGATAACGTTTAGTATTTCTTCCTTCATAAAAATATTAAGGGTCTGCTCTTTTAATGCTTTTCTTACATAATTGCCTTACTTAAGTGATCCATTAATTGGATGTACAAAATTTCCTTTTTCATCTTTTGCAAACTTTCCATCGAGCAAATGATCGCATTTGAAATTCGTATGGCAGTATACCTTAAAGCCCTGCTTCTTCGCTTCCCTAATAAAACAAATATCATCGCTAAACTGTTTGTCCGTTGCTTCTGGCAGTCCGTAGCGAATGTTCCAAAAAATTTTCTTGGAAATCAGCATGCATCCAGCCGAAGGATGAACAACTTCCAAAAGCGAATTGCTTTCAATCTCTTTCTGAGTCAGGTGCCTATTCAAATCCTCATGCGATTTCACGCTTTCAGGAAACTTAACTTGCTTCTTTATAATCTCAAATTCTTCCTCGGTTATTCCCCTCCAAGCCACAGAAAGAATTTTCATTTCCCCGGAAGAATTAAAATAATTGAAATACAATCCCGAAACAATATCCTTGCTGCATTTCACTAATTCTTCAATTATATTTTTTGGGCAAACAACATCCGCGTCGAGAGCAAAAACATAATCATAGCCTTTCTCAACAGCATAATCTAAAATCTTGTTCCTCGAACTAATCAGTCTTTCCACAGGTTTTTCCGCCAGGGTTTCATCCCAAACAACAATAAAATCTTTTTCTTTTTTTAACTCTTCAAAAAAATCTTTTCCTCGAGAGTTATCAACAAGCAAAACATCCGCATTCGGGTAAGTCAAATTCCTGACTCCTTCGATAAATTCATTCAAACAATACTTCATGCCTTCAAAAGTTGGCACTCCAATCAAAACCCTCGGCCACATTTGCATTCTTAACGACAATAAAACTAGTTAATAAAAGTTTATATAATTAAAAGCCCATTAGTGCCTATGCCAAAACAAAAAGAAAATATCCTGGTTGCAGATTTAGCTCGGGTAATTGGATTCGCAGCCTTGGGCGTTATTATTTATGGAATAATCAAGGCATTGCTAATGTAAGATGAAAACAAGCGATAAATTGCAGATATTTTCCCAGCCCCTAAACTTCGCAATATTTCTTTATTTCTCGATTACGTTAATTAAAATAAATTAACTCTTTTCTTCTAAAAATTTACAATCATAAACTATCTGTTCGCATCTAAACCTGGCTTACTTCCGGTATCTTCGCCATATTGATTTATTCTTATTTCCAGCAAATTTAAGCTATTTTGAAAGAATCTCTGTTGAAAAAACCTAATTATTGGTTTACCATATTGGTTAGGGGCGAGGAGGGGTTTGGGAATGGGTAGACTTTTCACCGAAGGTGAAATCCTTGTGGGAATCTCAAACCAACTAAAAGAGTTTCAACAAGCTACCTGAAAGAAAACAATTTATACTTCCGTTTTCTTTGATTGGTATGCCAATCAACGCCCATCCCGATTACCTCAACGCAGAAAAAAAATATCTCGACGCCCAAACCTTAGAAGATAAAATATTTTACCTTGAGGAAATGATAAGCAAAGCTCCAAAACATAAGGGCGCTGAAAATCTTCTCAAAGAATTAAGAACTCGTCTGAAAAAATTCAAAGAAAAATCTGAAAAAAGTTCCAAGAAATCAAAAGGAAAAAAAGGAATTAAAAAAGAAGGATTCCAATTCGTCCTAATCGGCTTTCCAAACTCGGGTAAATCATCTCTCCTCGCAAAATTAACAAATGCCCGCCCTCTAATTGCCGAACACGCATTTTCAACATTCCAGCCCGAACTCGGCACCTTCGAATTCCAAGGCCTGAAAGCACAAATAATTGACCAGCCCTCTCTGGGAAACGAAAACTTTGACATCGGATTGGTAAATAACGCAGATTGCCTTATTTATGTGATTGAAAACTTCGACGAAATAGATAAAATTTCATCGCTGGTTCCAAGGGCAAGAGGCGAAAAAATTATCGCCTTCAACAAATCAGATATTCTTAATGAAAACGAAAAAAGAAAAGTTCTGGCAACAATAAAATCAAAACGCCTTAACGGTGTTCTTGTCTCGGCAATAACTGGAGAGAATCTTCTCGAATTAAAACAAAAGCTTTTCAATAAAACGGGCCTAATCCGAATTTACATGAAAGAGCCCGGTAAACCCGCATCCCCTGTTCCGATGGTTATGCCTCCTGAATCAACCGTCAAAGACGTCGCAGAACGCATTCTCAAAGGCTTCGCAAACAAAGTCAAAGAAACCAAGATAACCGGCCCTTCGTCGAAGTTTCCTAATCAGAAAGTTGGCCTCTCGCACAAGCTCAAGGATTTAGACGTTATTGAGTTTCATACGCGATAAACTAAAAGATATTTTTGAACGTAACAATTGACTTAAATTGAGCATGTCTTTTGTAAAAATGGAAATTAACAAAAAACTGATTTTTTTCATTACTTCAGGAATATTTTCATTATTGCTAATAAATTTGGGGGTGGCGATAATAAAAAAAGAATTATATATTTCGCTTATCACAATACTTATAGGAGTTACATTGCTATTCCTAACCTATTACTTATTTCAAATAAAAATTAACGAAGAAAGAATAAAAGAATTAAGAGAATGGACTGAATCTAAAGAGGAATTATTAAATACGCTAAAGGATATTGTAATATTGAAAAAAGTCAGCAAAATAAAATGAACAAAAAAGGAAAATTTACATCTGCAGATATGCTCGAGATAATCAAAATAATAGTCATTTTGATAATCGGATACATAATAGTTAAAGCTTTACTCGGAATTTCCTAATTAAATCCAAATCGCATACAACGTAAATATCAACGTCGTTATCGCAAGGACATAATACAAAACTTTATTCCCGAAATAAATCTGTGTTCCATCTAAATCGCTAAACGGAATCATATTCCAAAAAGCGTAATACGCCGCGAGTTTCGCCAGGACCTCAAAATTCCCGATGTATCCAACAAGCGAAATCACGAGCAGAACAACAATCGCCGAAGCTCCAATCAAGGCGTTATGCCAGTCAGTCATCTCTGTGTAAGAGTAGTAGCCAAATCTCTTCGCTGCTCTGTGTTTTAATGCTCTAGTTTCATAAGTCAAAAAAGTTAAGACCATTATCGGAAAACTCGCAAGCAGCCCGAGTATAGCAAAAAACCCCGGGACAATAATTCCAAAAGGATACTCTTTTTTGAAATGCTGTCCTGGATAAATTCCAAATCTATAGAAGTGCCAAACCCTATGCTTCACGCTCGCATCAAGCGAATAAGCAAAAGCCTTTCTCAACAGCAACGGCAAAACCACCACAACCATGGACGCAACAAAAATCTGCGTCATGAAAAGCAATTCGCCAGTAACAATCGAAGGCAATCCGGCTACAATAAACATCAGCAAAACCGCAATAAATATGCTCGCCCATTCTCGTTCAGCCATTTGAATTAATCTCCGATGGGATTCGAATGAATGAACATCTCTGATCTTCGGCCATCAAAAACCAAATTGTGCAAAGTTTATATGTTTATCTAATATATCTCGAACAAACATAAACTATAAATACTCAAACTAACAATTTTCAGCATGCTACGAGTAAAAAAGGTCAGCGAAATTGTTGGAAAGAACGTATTCACATCCGACGGTGACTTCTTCGGCCAAATTGAAGACGTAAACCTTTCAGATAACAAGATTGACGGCTGGAAAATAAAAGTCGGTTCTTCGTTCTTAGCGTCATTCGGCGGCGCCAGGGGAGTCGTAATTCCTCACCAGTTCGTAAGGGCAATAGGCGACGTAGTCATAATCAACAAAGCGTCCTTGCCTTCAAGGCCTGAAATGGAAATGCCGGCCATGCAGCCTTCCGCAGAAACCGGTGAAGCTTACTAATTTCTAAATTATTTACCAAATTTGAAATGTTATTAGATTATTCTTAATACAGATTCTTGAACCTAAGTCGACGTAAGGATGGTAGTTTATTATTTTTCTGGCAGCGACGAAATGCGAACGCAGTGAGCTAGAGAATTAAGACTTGCGTCAAGAACTCCGAGCCAAAATTGCAAGTCCTATTGGGCGGGAAAGGCTGAGCAGAAACAACAAGCGTAAGCGAAGTTGCAAATTATCAAGACGCCGCCACAAAAACTGGCGTCCTATTTCATAGCAATCTTTAAATAATATCTTTCTTACTATAAAACATGGCAGATGCATTCACATATGGTGGACAAACAATCCTATCTCATCCGATTTTCGTTGAGACAATTCTCCCGTTCTTGCTTATATTCACAATAGTTTTCGCAATCCTCCAGAAATCAAAGGTCCTCGGAGACGGCAAGCGCCAGCTTGATGCAATCACCGCTCTTGCCATCGCGCTCATCGTTATTTCTTTCGCTCAGGCAGTCGGCATAATCCTGCAGATGATTCCTTTCCTTGCAGTCAGCCTTGTCGTATTGTTAGTCCTCTTCATCCTTCTCGGCATGTTCTGGAAAGACAGCATACCAAAAGGTTATGAATATTTCCTCGCATCAGTTATCACCGTTGCCGTTGCAGTCGCAATCATGTATTTCACAGGCGCCTGGGAATGGCTGCTTGACATCCTTTACGGCAGAACCGGCAACGCAGAACTCATCTCGAACACAATATTCATAGTTATAATCGTCGCAGCAGTTATCGTCGTCGTCTGGAAAGGCAAGTCCGAAAGCAAGAGTTGAGTTTTCAATAAATTGAAATCGGCCAGTTATAGCACGCCCCTTTTTACCATCCCTAAAAATCCCCACAGAATATTACTCCATTAACAAACACTGATAATTGAAGCTAGTTTTATCATCTCTCAAAAACTATCAAGCCAGTTCGCAAATCTTCTCAACTTCTTTCGCAAAAACCCTTACTTCTTCTTCAGTATTATAAAAATAAAATGAAGCTCTAACCGCGCCGTCCAAATGGTGCGCGTTAAACCACGAGTGAACGCAAAACGTCCCGCTCCTCAATGCAATTCCCTTCGAAGCATCAAGCATTTTCGCAACATCATGGCTCTTCATTCCCTTGACATTAAAGGTAAAAATCCCTCCTCGTTTTTTCCAATCCTTCGGCCCAAGTATCTCAATCTTTTCATTCCCAGACAATAACTCAGTCGCAAGTTTGTTCAGTTTCTCTTCCTGCTTTTCAATTTCCCTAAATCCAATTCTTTTAAGATACCTGCACGCTTCTCCAAGCCCGATTATTCCGGCATAATTCTGCAAACCCGCCTCAAACTTCTTCGGCAACAGCTCTTCATCGTATCCTTCATAAGTCGAATCCAAAACTGTTTGCCCTCCAACAATAAACTGATTCATATTATTCAGCAAATCCTTCTTCCCGTACAATACTCCAGTTCCCGTCGGCCCTAATGCCTTGTGTCCAGAAAAAACAAAGAAATCAACATCCAGCTTTCTAACATCAACTTCTTTATGAGGCACGCTCTGCGCCCCGTCAACTAAAACGCTCACTCCGTTTAAATGCGCAACCTTAACGATTTCTCCAATCGGACTCTCAACTCCGTCAAGATTCGAGACATGCACGATAGCAACAAGTCTCGTCTTTTTCGAAAAGCATTCCTTGAAATTTTTCAAGTTAAACGTTCCGTCCTCATTTCCCTTGCAAATTTTTACAACCACGCCTTGCGATTTCAGCTTCAGCCACGGAATCAAATTTGAATTATGTTCTTTATCAGAAACAATTATCTCATCTCCAGCTTTCCATTCAATTGCATTCGCCACAAGATTAATTCCTTCCGTCGCGTTCCTCGTGAAAATAATCCCTTCTGCGCTTCCCGCATTAAGCAGATTCTGCACTTCCATCCTCGCAGCATCAACCTCTTCATCAACTTTCTTCGATAGCTTATGAGCGCTCCTTCCAGCACACGCGCTGTACTTGTAATAATATTCGTTCATCTTCTCAACCACTTGCTTCGGTTTCAAGCTCATGCACGCGTTATCAAAATAAATCACTCCGCTAGACAAAACAGGAAAATCCTTTCTTATCTTATCAACGTTAAGTCCAAACATCTTTTATGAAAAAATAAAGAAGTTAAATATCTATCTGTTAGCAAATAAACTTAGCTGAACAGCTTAACATACGATAAAAAGTACGATAAAAAATAATAAATGCCCATTAACAAGACGGTTCAGGGTTGGTGATTAGATAATTTGCGAGTGAATAAATTTTTTGACGTTAGGCACTGTTCGAAACCATATTGTCTTTATCGAACAGTGCATTGGGTGAGCGCACTACGCGACGAGTATTTCAATAACACATTTCGCGCGTAGTCGCGAATGGGTGGGTGGGTAAAAACAACGCCAAAAAATATAAATTAGCAAGCTGGAAATAAACCTATCGCCCTTATTGTTCACAAAACCCAAAAGCTTTAAAGAATAAACTCATCAAATTATCAAAGAGGTTAAATGGCCAGAAACGGGCAGATTACATTCTTGCAAATCCTTCGTTGGTTATTGCTAGCCCTTGCTATTCTGTTCTTCATATGGTTGGCCAAAAATCTAGGATGGCTGAAACTTTAAAAGAAACCATCTCAATAATCCTCAAAATAATTTTTATTCTAATAATAATTTACGTAGCGTTTCAGGTATTGAAAGCAATTCTCGGCGGAACATGGGCGACTGAAAACATAATAATCGCAGGCATGGGAATTATTCTAGCAGGAATGTTTGTCATCGTCGGCTTTTTAATAAATCAAGGAAAAGTCTTAGGAATGCTGGAAGAGCGGACAAAAAACATCGGAAACAGCCTTTCAAATCTAGGAAGCGATTTTAAGAGACATCTTTCTGATAAATAATTATTGAACCTTCTTCAACTCCCCATTAATAACCGTCTTAAACGTCTTAAACGGCTTAGGTCCCACTATCGTCTGCTCGTTCACGAAAAAAGTCGGCGTCCCTTGAACTCCTGCAGCAATAGCCATTTGCTTATCTTTTTCTATTTCGTCATTATATGTTCTGTTCTGCATGCAAATACCAAATTGACCAACATTCAAATCCAGTTCAGAAGCAATATTTCCAAATGTCTCGTTTGTAAAGTTCAGGTTTTGCGCGAACAATTTATTATGATACTCTTCATATTTCCCTTGCTCTTCCGCGCATTTTATTGCCATCGAAGATTCATAACTGTATTCATGTCCTGGAATAGGATAGTCCACAAATTGCAGATTGACTTTTCCATCATAATAATCCAAAACTTCCCTCACAGTTTCCTCGGCTTTATTCGTATAAGGGCAGACATAACATCCAAATTCTATCATCGTCAAACCCGCGTCTTTGTTTCCAATAATCGGCCTGTTCATATCGGGCTTCGGATAAGTTATATTTTCATTTCCTGTGACTGCTCCAGGAATTCCGCATGTCGCGCTGTTCTGTCCAGTTGGGTCGAGAATGCAGAACTCATCCGAGCTAGGCCCGTTGCAATTCCCGTATTCGATATAATTGTAAACCCCGACCGCGCTTGCATAAGTGCTCCAAGCAAACAAGATCAGAAGTATCAAAGAAATTATCTTATAATGTTTGTAAAATACCTTTGCAGTTGCAGGGGAAAACTTCAGCAACTTTCCCGTTATCTGGCTTTTTATCCTGTCGTCAAGCCCGCTTTTGCACTTCTGGAAAGTAGCAGTTTTAAACAAGCATTCAAGTGACTCAATCGTCAGCTTTCTATACTTCGCACTAAAAATTCCGAGCACTGCAAAAATCGGCAAAGCTATCCAGCACAAAACCATCCTCCCTTAAAAATTTCCCACTATAAAAATCTGACTATAACTTCAAATTTTACAAATCAAAAATAATCCAAAAGGTAAAGAGTCACACGCTTGCACGAATCAAGAAGATATTGATATAATAATTTCCGGGCGGCGGGATAGAAGCGAACGCAGTGAGCCAGCAAATTTGACTTGCTGGCTGCCTCAATGCGCAAGCATTGACCTCGTCTCTTGCAAAGCAAGACAAGTCCTATTTTAAACAAAAGATAAATCCTTACTAATAGTGCAACGAAACATATTTAAACAATATTCCAATTAGTTAACCATGGCATTCGGTAGCATTGCAGACATTTTATTCCAATGGGAAAGCATAGGTTTCTTTGACTTTGTGCTTCCATTCTTATTAATATTCTCAATAGTTTTCGGCGTCCTTTCTTACATTGGAGTCTTCGGAAAAAACAAAGGAATCAATGCAGTCATCGCAGTAATCCTCGGCTTGCTATCAATCCGCGCTGGTTTTTTCCAGGCGTTCTTGGCTGAAATTGCTCCAAGACTTGGCGTAGGCATTACAGTTCTTTTAGTTATCCTAATCCTCGTGGGACTTTTCGTCCAGGACCAATCAAAGAAAGTAATCGGGTGGGTTCTCTTAGGCATCGCTGCAGTCATCTTCATAATTATCCTAGGCCAAATGTATACTATATTCGGCGAGTTCGGAAACGGCTTGGGATTCGACAATCCAGATACAATTGGTTGGATAATAATGCTCGGGCTCCTCATAACTCTGATAGTTGTAGTGGCCGTAGGAAACGCAGACAAAACTTCCAAGCATACTGGCGACTTCGTAAAAATGTATAAAGAGTAATCTGCTTCGATAAGCCCATTCTAATCATCCTGTCAAGTGCTATGTTTCTGTAGACTCCCTTGGAATATTCTAAATTTCAGGATTCATTATCTTATTTTAGGCGAGCGGCTGCCTCAATGCGTAAGCATTGACCTCGTCTCTTGCTGCCTCAATGCGTAAGCATTGACCTCGTCAATTGAGCCAAATTATCAAGACTTGCACCTCTCAAAATTGCAAGTCCAATTAAAATATGAAAAATAAGATTATTTTTTATTCCCTTTCTTCTTAGTTTTATGAATCGCAACAAAAGATTTCTGGGTTTCTTCTAGTTCGTTCTTGACATCCTGAATGTCAGTCATGTACTCCCCAACTTTCTTGAGTATTGAAACCTGCATTTGGTCAACTATTTTTTCCATTCTCTTAAGCCTGTCATTCAAATTTGTCATATTCGCTTCTACAATAGTTCTCATGTCAATAATTTTCTCAATTTTATCATGCAAAGATGAAAGCCTTTCATTTACAACTTGCTCTGAAATTTCTGTTATCATATCTGAACTCATTGCTTCCTGATAAGGCTGATACGCTGGATAAGCTTCCGCACCATAAGGCTCCTGAACTGCACCTTGCCCGCCCCCCCCAACTTGCGCGTATTCCCCGCTTTCAGCTCCTTGAGATAACATTGAAGGTTGCATTCCCGCATATTCTCCCGTTTCTGGCGTCACTCCTTCCCCATAGGCTCCGTAAGGATCTCCTGCCTGCGCAGAATACGCCCCATAAGATTCTTGGCCTGGGCTTGGCGGACTCCCAAAACCCGCATAAGAATCATTCTGCGTTTGCGGATTCTGACCTTGCTGGTTCTGCGTTTGTGACTGCGTGCCAAACTGGCCTACATAATCTCCAAACGGCGAAGGCGCCTGTTGTTCTCCAGGAAATTGGTTAGGGGGCATCGGATTGGTCTGGTCAAAACTAGTATTCATCGAAGGACCTTGTCCCAAAAGATTTTGCTCAGCGCTTCCTGCCCCCGCAACTGCCTGCTTAATTTGACTCTGCGAAATCACATTCGCAACTTCCTGCTCAGGCATGCCTCTTGCTCTAAGCTGACTAGCAATCTGGTCCTGGTTCATTCCTTGAGATTGCATTCTTACAACCTCATCCATCACCGTCATCGTTTCGTCCCCCTAATTTTTTACTATTTGCTCTAATCATGTTGAAAAAGTCTAAGTTGCAGGTTTTACTATTTTGAATTGGGGCAAGATAGTAGTGTGGGAAGGGCGAGCATGGTACACGAGAGCAATGTATAGAAAATTCGAGAGTGCCTGCGAGTAGGGCTTTTGACCGAAGGTCAAATCCTTGTGGGAATCCTAAAACCTGCCAAAGGATATTTTCAACATAACCAGCCATTATACTAATTTTAAAAAATTTCATCTCCTTACTCCCCTGAACATATCAAACTGTCTCTGCAAAATCATGAGCTCTTCTTTCCTCGCCGCCCCGTCGATAACTTCGCTTATTCTCAAAAGCAGTTCTTTAAGCCTGAAATCATCCAATTTAATCTTCTCCAGCGTCTGTTTCATGTCCTGCATTTCCTCAAAATTCTTGTCCCTTTCCTTCACAAAACTCTCGCTTATCAAAATCATCCTGTCCTTCAGCAGCCTCTGCTTTTCTTCCAAATCCCGGATACGTGTATTCAGGTCGCTAAAAAACCTGTCACCATAGTCTTGCTGCCCAAATTCTTCAACCATCTTTTCCTCGATAATAAAAAACAATCGGGTTTTTAAATAGTTTGGCTTTTCACACCTGTTGAAAGTTAATTCACCTCAGTCTAAACAACCTTACTAAATATTTAAAAAATAAAACAAAAATAGAAGACTCACAACCCATCGGCACAAGATGACGGTTTATTATTTTTAGTAGCGGGGCGAAACAGGAGCGAGCGAATTAAAGGAACGAAGTTGTCAATAGATTTGACTTGCAGCCTCAAGCATGGCAAGTCCTATTGAACTAAACGCAAAACTCAAACTAACAGAAAGCAGCACAATTTATAAAATCAGCAACCTTTAGTTCTTAATGAAAGGAGAAAAAAGACTTAATGAAATTAAAAAAATATTAACTGGGGTTTTAGAAGAAACTGCTCCGGAAGAAGCAAGAAATTATGAAATTAGATACGAACCAATAACACACTATGACCACGGAACAGGCAGTGGTAATTATCCCATTAGTCCAAGAGATTCTCCAGCATATGGACTTCGTTTAGTTTCAAAAGATAATCCCTCCAAATCTGTTGAAATTCTAGAAGTATTCTGGCCGGATATAAAAAAGAAAATGGCTCCATGGGAACCAAATAACTACCGTCAGGGATTTAAAGGCCGAATTAAAGAAGGCGTAGAAAAATTAAAAGAAAATGAGCCGGAAAGTGGAAGAAAAGACAAACCAAGCAAATTAGAACTTCTTGGCATACTATCTATTGTGAGTATTATTCTCGGCATGATTTTTGTATCTGGCAGGCTTACAGGATTTGTTATCGCCGACTTAAACCAAACTCTTACAAACTGGATAGGTAGCAGTCTCTTCTTGGTGGGTGTCGTAGGAAGTCTACTAATGCTGAAAAGCAGAAAGAATAATTCCGCCCCCAATAAATAAAACCAAGAACCCTTCAGTCAACGATTGATAGTTTGATAATTTTGGCGACGGCGAGTAGAGCGAACGCAGTGAGCTAAATAATCAAGACTCGCTTGCGAGTCCAATTGAACAAAAGCCCAAAACCCAAATCTATTTAATTTCCCCAATCTAACAAATAACACATTGTAGCGCTCGCCTATTGCCAATAAGCACTAAACCCAACGCCAGCGCATTTTGCGATAAATGATCGCGAGCTCAAAGAACGCAATGTCGAAAACTGCTCGCGACAATCTGGGCGGAGGGTGGGTGCAAAATGCGCGCAAAAAAACCGCGAGCGCAAACAAAACACAAATAACATGGTATTCAAAAAGGGGTCGCCGGTTTACGCAACAGAAGTGCAGCGCGAGCAAGGCGAAGACGTTCTTTACATCAACGCAATCGGCGCTCCATTTGTTCCTTCCATAGCCGAAAGTCCCGACGTCATGGCAAGAGCAATCGACCTACTCGCAGATAACCCGAACGTCTCAAGAATTGTCTTCGTCCAGCAGAGAAATTACCATTATCCTAACAAGCAAGTTCTCCTTCTCGCGGAAATCGCCCGCCTTTACAACTTTTTAACAAAACAAGAAGAAATTCTTTCTCCAAAAAAAATCTCTATCTACGGCAACACGCCCGAAGTTTACGAAGACATCCAATATCTCCTCAGCTTAATGAAACAGCATCCAATCGGTTGTTACCTTGAAATTAAAACCCGAGTAAAGGAATTAAGAAGCCAGCTCGATGATGGCCAGGTCACAAATCGCTCAAATCTCCTCAACTACCTTCGTCTGCTTGAAAAGATGTTCGACCTTCTCAACAACACAACAATGATAAAGCAGTCAAGAGAAATGATTACCGAATCTTCTTTTGGAAAAAGAGAAATTTACAAATCAATTTTCCGCCCCGAAGTCCTTCCAAACTTTACATTTACAAGATTAGCCGCTCAAATTCCTGAAGACGCAGAACTCATAGACCAATACGAAATAAAAAAAGACGGCGAAGAAGCGACTGTAACAATCCTTCGAAGAGAAAACGACTCAAAATACCTATATCATATAATGCCCCCAGAATACGCTCTTCCTGAAGAATATCACATTCTCCTTAACCTCGGCAGAAACGTCCTGTCTGAGCACAGGCCAAAATCCGAAGAGTTCACTGACCCGGAAAGAACAAGAAAAGTTTTCATGAACATCGCAAAAGATTTGTTATCAGAGCTGTCAAAATCCCAAAACATTCCACTCACTCACAAAGATTTAGTTTCCCTTTCTAAAATTCTTGTCAGGCACACCATCGGCTTCGGCCTTATCGAAGTTCTTCTCTCTGACGAAAAACTTCAAGATATAGTTTTGAACGCCCCAATCACTCAAAACCCCATTTTCGTCCGTCACGAGCAATACGATGAATGCGTAACAAATATCGTCCCGAGTTTCGAAGACTCAAATTCTTGGGCTGCAAAATTACGTTTGCAGTCAGGCCGCCCGCTTGATGAAGCAAACCCTGTATTAGATACCGAAATGACTCTTGAAACTTCCAGAGCAAGAGTCGCAGCAACAACCCAGCCGCTTTCTCCAAAAGGCCTCGCTTATGCATTCAGGCGTCATCGTGACCAGCCCTGGACTCTCCCACTTTTCATAGATAACAAAATGATTAATTCGTTTACTGCCGGCCTTCTTAGTTTCTTCATCGACGGTTCAAGAACATTGCTCGTCGCAGGTACAAGGTCGTCGGGTAAAACATCATTGCTCGGAAGTTTGATGCTTGAGATAATGCCAAAGTGCAGAGTAATCGTGATTGAAGACACATTAGAACTTCCCGTAGAAGCTCTTAGAAAAATCGGTTATGATATTTTAAGCTTGAAAGTCCGTTCGGCATTAACATCCGGCACAACTGAAATCGAAGCTTCAGAAGGAATAAGAACTTCATTAAGATTGGGCGACTCGGCTTTGATTATCGGGGAAGTTCGTTCTGAGGAAACCCGCGCGTTATATGAAGCAATGCGTGTCGGCGCTTTGGCAAACGTCGTCGCTGGAACAATCCACGGCGACTCCCCTTACGGCGTCTTTGACAGAGTAGTCAACGACCTGAACGTCCCACCGACAAGCTTCAAAGCAACCGACCTGATTATCATAACCTCTCCGATAAAAACTCCAGACGGTCTCCATTCAGTAAAAAGAGTCTCGCAAATAACCGAAGTCAGAAAGCACTGGTCACAAGACCCTCTAGTCGAAAAAGGTTTCGTTGACTTGGTGAGATACAACGTCGAGAAAGACGAGTTAGAGCCCACTCCAGAATTAATAAATGGCGACTCGGAGATAATAAAAAGTATCGCTGGGAGCGTCAAAGGCTGGGCAGGCGACTGGGAAGCCGTTTACGACAATATTCTCTTGCGCGGAAAAGTAAAACAGGAAATTGTAAATGCCTCAAAGAAGCTCAACCGCCCAGAGCTCATGGAAGGCCCTTTCAATTCTTTAGCCAACGGTGCATTTCACAGAATTTCCGATGAAGTCAGGCAAGCCCGCGGCAAGCCAGGCTCAGATGAAGTTTTCGGCAAATTTCAGGACTGGTTGTATAAGACTGTTGATAAGATTTGATTTATTCATTCACTTCTTCCCATAAATCTTATCATGATGCTCAAAGTCATCAAACAAAATCGTATTCTCTTTTTTATCATATTGAAACACTAAGACAAAATGCCCGACGTGAACTCTCTTTGAGTCCTTGAGGTTATATCGCAGATTTTTATAATGCTCAATATCGTACGAATTAATTATCTCGTCAATTTTCTTAAGAACCTGCTCGTACATTTCCTTATCTTTTTTCAACAGTTTCTCCAATATTCTGTCTAAATTTTTACTTATTCTATAAAAATAAGGCATCTTACCTCTTTTCTATCTTCTTCCGCAATTGCGCGATAGAGCTAAACTTCTCGCCATATCCTTCTTTTCGTATCCGCTCCAATTTTTCCAGATATTCCGGCCTCAACTCCGGCTCCAGAAAACTGTCTTCGTATATCTTTGCAAGAGTTGAAATCGCCTGAGACCTATTCTTCAGTCCGTATTTGGCTTTCACTATGTTAAGAATTCTATCTTCATTCTCCCCAAGATCAATAATGCTTTGAACCATTTTATTATAATTTATAATGAATTATAAGGTTTTTATATTTTTCTAATTCTAGCTTTACAAGACTGTTGATAAGATTTAGTTATTCCCACAACGCCCCGTATCAGACGCATTATAACCTATCTGAGAAAACAAATCACAAGCAGAGTCATCCTTAGTAACATCAATATAATTAACAAGACAGCTCCATACGACATTCCCATTTGACTCAGGATAAAATTCAGAAAGTGTTAAGCACAAAGTGGGGTCTTTCATTTCAATCGCTTTATTCTTAATATTGTGCAGCTTCAAACCGCTGGCTGTTGAACCCAGTAAACATCGTTCTCTATAACTATCAATCCATATATAGTTTGGACCAAGTATACTCCCGTGTTCATTAGTTTCCATCCTATAAAAAGGAATCTTATAACAAAGAGAAGGATCTTCTGTTTCCATCGCCTTGGCTATCAAATCTTCATAACTAGCTCCAGTAAAAATAAATAATATTAACCCACAAGTCAGAATAAAAATTCCTAAAACAATTAACAAAACCACCCAGACCTTTCCCATATAAACAAAAAAACATTTATCTATTTATATTTAACTTAACAACTAACTAATCTCCATCACCGTCAAAACTAAATACATGCTCTTCCTAAATAAATCAGATGATGCCAATAAAAGTTGCAATAATTGGTTTAGGAAACTGTGCTTCTTCTTTGATTCAGGGAATTTACTATTACAAAAACAAACCTTCTGAAGAAATCATCGGACTAATGCATCAAGACCTTGGCGGTTACCTTCCAAGAGATATTCAAATCGTGGCAGCATTCGACATAGACCAAAGAAAAGTCGGCAAGGACGTCTCAGAGGCAATCTTCTCAAAACCAAACTGCACAAAAATCTTCCAGAAAGAAATTCCAAATCTTGGCGTTACAGTCAAAATGGGAAGAATTTTAGATTCTTTCTCTCCACATTTAGAAGAATATCCCGAAGACGAGCGTTTCGTTCCATCTTTCATTCCAGAATCAACAGAAGAAGAAATCGTAGAAGAGCTAAAAAACTCAAGAGCAGAAATCCTTGTAAACTATCTTCCAGTAGGAAGCGAACAAGCCGTAAAGTTCTACGCCGAATGCGCTCTCGAAGCAAATTGCGCTTTAGTAAACTGCATGCCTGTCTTCATTGCATCATCTCTCGAATGGTCCGACCGCTTTAAACAAAAAAATCTCCCAATAATAGGCGACGACATCAAATCACAATTAGGCGCAACAATAGTCCATCGCGTCCTCTCAAACCTTTTCATGAAAAGAGGAATAAAACTCGAAAGAACATATCAGTTAAACACCGGCGGCAACACCGACTTTCTTAACATGCTCAACCGCACAAGATTAAAGTCAAAAAAAATCTCAAAAACCGAAGCCGTCAAGTCAGTCTCCGCTCCGATAGAAAACAAAAACATACACATCGGCCCTTCCGATTACGTCCCCTGGCAGAAAGACAACAAGATTTGTTTCATAAGAATGGAAGGAAAGCAATTCGGAAATATTCCAATGGAATTAGACCTTAAGCTTTCGGTCGAAGACTCTCCAAATTCCGCAGGCATTGTCATTGACGCAATCCGCTGCTGCAAGCTCGCTCTCGACCGCTCTCAAGGAGGTGTCCTGGAAGCCCCGTCAGCATATTTCATGAAGCATCCACCAAAGCAAATTCCAGATGATATCGCCCATGAGTTGGTTGAAAATTTCATTAAAGGATAAGAAAAGATTTTTAAAAGATGCAGTCGTTCATATCCGATGGGAGATAAAGTCACAATTTCTTGGATTATATTTATTCTTGTAGCCCTCGTTTGTGTGTTTTCTCTTCCTAAAATCGACCACGCACTATTTCCTTCATCCACAGGTCCTGGAGCAATTACTGTTTTCGGCATCGGAATTCTCTTCACCCTGCTCACTCTGCTTCTTTTCTATTCTTTCTACAAAGAGAAATCATTAACTTCGGGTTTTCTAATTTCAGCAGTATGCTACTCCGCATTAATTATTCTGGTGAAGTTTGCTTTTGGCCCATTATCGCTCTATGAAGCCAACCAAACTCGAAGCTTTGATATAATGACTGTCAATCCAATTGCAATGTTCTTCGCTGCAGTCGGAATTTTCTTGTTATACTTTTTAGTTTTCTACATTATTTATCGGATTTTCAAAAAACGAGCAGAGAAAGCAATAGGTACTGAAAGCAAACCTAATGAAAATAAGAAACCACGCAACTTTCTAAAGGTCTTTGGATTTGTACTTTTGATTGGAGTTCTAATTGCACTTGGAGGAATTCCCATCCTGATGCTGCTTCTCTTTTCTCCCTTAGGAGCGAGCATAGCATATCTTACTTACATCTTTTCTACAGTAATCGGAATCTTCATGGCTCTCGCTCTCGTCGGGGCAATACTTTTTGTCTGCGTTGCATTCAACGAAGTAAAAGAGCAAGCGATTAAAATGAGAGACGTTGGTTTGATAACTTCCTTCTTCTGGATTGGTGCCGCTATACTTTTTGCATACTCTGCTCTCTGGTTTGTTTATATCTTGATTGTGATTGCTGTGTGGCCACTTAAGACATTTGCACCAAAATGAAAATTTCAAAATTGTTCTATCTTTTCTTACAGATGCTTAGATATAGGGTTGCAGTTCTTCTATTGATGTTTTTATTCGTGGGCGTTGGTGTCCACCAAAAAATTACTGTCTTTAATTACAATTACATTCTTGCCGGTCTTGCTCTCTTATTCAGTTATGTTTCGGCAACAACTATCAACGACATCGTAGACAAGAAAATTGACAAAATAAATCATCCTCACGGATTAGGCCGGCCGTTGGTAAGCGGAGAAGCTAACGAAAAAGAGCTCTACGTTCTAAACATCATTACAAGCATTCTCGCTTTAGTCATTGTGATTCCAATTGGATGGAATGCCGTCGCCATTATGTCTATCTCTCTGTTAATTAGCTACATATATTCAATAGAGCCGATAAAGATTTCCTACCGAACTCATTTCGCACATATCTTCCTTTCCATCGCTTACGTCCTTGTGCCATACTGCCTTGGAGTTTTCACGGCAAGCAAAAACTTTATCCAGGGAGATTTTATCTTTATGTCTGCTTTTACAATTTTATTTTTCGGCAGGATTATTCTGAAAGACTTTAGAGACAGAAGAGGAGACTCAAAATACGGTAAGCCCACTTTTCTCTTGAAATACGGAAAAAACGCCACTTGTTTGATAAGCGTAATTTCCGTCGCTGTTGGTAACTTTATCTTGATGTTCTATGCTTTCGATTTCGGCCCTCTGCTCCTCGGCATCTTGCAAGTTTACTTTTTGTGCATTTACTTCATGGCTTACCTGCTCTGGAAAGCCCCGACCCCGGAAAAAGAGCAGGAATCGATTGGCATTGGAGCAAAAATGGGCAACGGACTAATTTTAACTATTCTCGGACTTTTAGTCTTGCAAGAATACGGAGCTCCGAAAGCCCACAGCATTTTCTTTGCATCAATAGTAACTCTTATGTTTTTGGTAAGTTTTACTTTGCTTCTCAAAAATCCAAAACTCGCCAATGTTGGATATAGAGGTTAAGAGTTTATCAACAAAAACTAACTAATCTCCTTCCGCCCCAACCATCTTACTCATTAATTCAGCAATCCCCGCTTCATTTTCCCTTTCTCTTCTTTTCCTTTCAACACACTCGGGAGCCATCGCTTCAAGTTGCTCTCTCGTAAAACCATATTCTTTTACAACATAATCAAAATGACTAGCAACATAATCTACACCATAAGTTCCTAAAGTTCTTCAACTTCCACAAGTCTCCTGACATCTCGACCAATATTACTCGGCGTTGCACCCTTCATCAATTCATCCAAATCAATGTTGACATTCATCTTCTTATCTAACCGTTTAAGTTTATAATAATTTGTATACCATAAATTAATCTTATCCACCCACAACCCCACCAAGTGCAAATCCCGCCAAAACACTAAGCACCATCGTGGATAAAAACGCCGTAATCAGATACAGAATTACTCCCGTCCTCAAATTCTTAGCCATCTCGTTCTTCTCCCTAAGCTTGTCCCTTCCAGAATCTACAGTAACCAGTGCTCCAGTCAGGATAAAAACAATTTCAATAATGTACAATCCGATGCTCAACTGAATGAAGAACGGAGGTATCATATTCGGCAAACTGAAGATGGTAGTTATTCCTTGAAATCCGGTCGCTCCAAGAGCATCCGCGCCAGTATCGACCTGCAGACTTCCAAGTTTGTTCAAAATCGCAGTAATCATTCCTGCAAGCCCAACAACAATTCCCGCAAGCAATGGTGCCAAAAACGTCATGTTCGACTTCATGTCCGAAACAATTTCCGCAAGCAAATCTTTCAGCCTTTCATTAATTTTCTCAATGTTTTTGATATACTGTGAGATCGACATCAGAGACTGCGCCGCAATCTTCAGCCCTTTCTTCGAAGATTCCACAAGAATCCTTATGGAAGTCGCAATAAGCGCAGATGGAAAATAAATTATCGCTCCTTTTCTCGAATCAAAAACCGCATTCTCAACAGTCATCCCCCCTTGCTGTACATTCTGGCTTACATAAGAAAAGAACTCCGCGCTCTTCTGCCCCTGCGTCGAAGCCGCAACTCTCCCGAAAGCAAGCTCTGCAGGCATCCCATCCCCAAGCCTGTTCCCGAGTTGAAAAAGCGAATTCGCAAATTCCTTCTCCAACTGCTTCGTGTCATTCCTCGCCACAATCAGCTTCTTCGTCTTTTCCGAATAAACAAAATAAAACATCATCGCAATTCCGAATGGAATAAACATACTCAACAAAATCGCCAGCGGACCAAACGGCCCGGTCGTCACTCCATCTTCCGTCTTAAAATCAAACACCTTGTCCTGCGCTCCAAGAAAAGGCAATCCAAGTTCAGCAAATGTATAATCACTCTTCAAGCCCAAATTATCCGTTATAAAACCAACTTGCATGATGAAAGGCAGAAATCCTAAGATGAAAAACGGAAGCACTATCAAAATTCCCATAACCCACGGCTTTTTTGAAGCGTATGTTCCATAATCTGGATTCAGCTCGAGCATTGAAGCTTCTCCATAACCCCCGGGCCTTTTTAACAAAACATTTGAAACCATATAAAAAACAAAAAACGGAATTATCACATTAAACAAAATAAAAATATGCGGCCATCTTATCAGCCCTTGCAATAAAGTCGACGCAAGTGGCAGAAGTGCAAGCCCAAGAGTCGGCAAAATAATTCCAAGCATATATAGATTCGTCAATGGGCTTCTTATTTCCCTTGAATACTTCAGCATGCCTTCATAAACTCCGTCAAGAATCACCTGCAGCGCTCTCTCCAAAATCTCAACTCTCCTCCCTTCCGCCGGCTCAAACAAACTGCTCTCAATCAGATGAAACGCCTCGACAAACTCCGGAGAGTAATCATTCCAACTAACGAGATAGTTTTCTAAAGACTGTTTTACCGTAGAAAATTTCCCGATTTCAACGTCATAAAAAACTTTCTTAAAATCTAAAGCAAGCGGCCCCTCAAGATGTTGTGACGCAAACTGTATCGCCCTTTCAAGATTTGAAGTATGTTTCATATAAACCACAACATAAAGTATCGCTGGCACCATTTGGGAAGACGCTTGCAATCTCCACGCGTTCGCCAACCTTTGCGGCATAGTCGAAGTATAATAAAACACGAACAAGCTGGCTATCGTTCCAAGAAAGAAAAACAGTGCAGCATCAGCAAACGCAGGCGAAGCCATAAATGCGTCAAGCCCCTCAGGAAAAGCAATTAGAACATAAGCGGCGACTGCCAAAAGTGCTCCAAAAAAAACAAGCAGCATTGACACCAAAGAAAGTGTCATCGCCTGGCTCGGCGTAACATCCAGATGCGCATCATCAAGATATTTCTGGACTTTCGCCCTGTCTTTCTCAGCAAGTTTTATGCTGATTATATTTCCTATTGACTGCGCCCATTTTTCATATGAACTCAACTCCGGTTTCATTTCTCTAAGAAATTCATCATATTCCCCGGAATGTCTCGTGCTCTGTCCATTTTCATCAGGACCATCTTCGACTTGCAGTTGCGACTCAAGCTTCTGGCTATATTTCTTCATGATGTCGTCCGCAGAAGGTCTTCCAGTTACCATTTTCCTCTTTTACAATTGCTTTTTGGCGCGGAGCAAACGAGCGCACGTAGTAAGCGAGTTTGCTATAATTAAGATGCAGTCTTTCGCAACTGCATCCAATTCCCGCCAAAAAGCGTTATATTTATCCAATAAAATAGAAAATCTAAGTTATAAATTATATGGTCTATAAAGCTTTGTTGAAAAAGCCAATTATTGGTTTATTAATTTGGTTTTGGAGAAATCAGAATTGTTTGCAACAAATAATTCGACTTACGAGAATTATTAACTGCAAGTCGAAACTATCTGGGCGGGAGGGTGGGCACAAACAATTCAAGAGATTTTCAACAAAACTCTATCACTAATAGATATTATAATAATTAATTCGCAAATTGAAGCTATTTTATAATCCAATATCTTATAGACATTACTTCATCACAAGCTTTGCCAATACTGCGACAACAACTCCAACTCCCGCAATCAAAAGCCCCATCGAAGTAATTGACAAATTCTTAAGATAGGTGCTCATGCTCAAAATCACTCCAACAATTATCAAGATTACTCCGAACCACATCAGCACTTCTCCCGGCCCGCTCTTCTTTTTCTTATCCACCATGTTGAAATTACAAAACGTGCACTTTTATATCTTTTCACAATTCAGCTTTTGAAAAAATCAGATATCCAAAAAATAACCACTGTTCACAAGTCAGCTTTAATAATCTACATATGCTATAAAAAAATAGATACCTCAACCTAACGGTCGGTGGAGTTGGTAAAATATTTTTGGGCGGGGGTGGGACGTAAAGCGAGCGCAGTGAGCCAATAATCAAGACTTGCGCTTCTCAAAACTGCAAGTCCAATTCATTAAGTAAAAAACACTAAATTTAATAACATCTTTCATTTATCAAGAACATGCAGAAAAAAAGAGGCATTGCAATAGATATGCTAATTTACTGGATAATTGCAGCTGCAGTTGTTGTATTCGTGATAATTTCATACATTTGGTACTCGGGAAGCCTCGGCAATATGGGTAGTTATCTCAAAGACTGGTTAAGGTTCGGCAAATGATTCACAAAAAAGCATCTTCACTTACAATAACCGTCCTCGTAACTGGAGTGATTGCTATCTTTGTAGCCCTAATAGTCATTTCAGGAGTAGCCGACCCAATTATCAACAGAATGCGCGGCATCCTTCCCCTTTACAACAATTCAAAACCCCCCGCCCAGCTCCCCGGCGAAATAAGATACAACATTCAAACAGGCCAAGTGCAATATATAGACCAAACAGGATGGAAATGGTTCCCGGATGATTGGAATAAAGACGTTGAATTCGGAGACAAGATAACCGACGCAAAAACAATAACCTCGGATTTTGAAACATATTACTACGACTCATCCGACCGAGGTCCGGCAGAATTCCAATTCAAGGCACGCCGAGATGTTCCTGGGGGAATCTTCATAGAAAAAGACGGAAAAGGAATTTATGTGCGGACATTACGAAGACCAACACAAGGACTACCCAAAGTTATGGGGGGGGCAGTAGTAATGGGCGCAATCTTTGACAAAGAACCTGACAATAAATTTAATCTGCTCGAAGAAAGATACTATATCATAGACGCAATGAATTATTTTTACAGACAGTCTTCTTCAACAACTGCAGAAGGAAATGCAGACTACTTAATAACTTCGACAAGAAACAATCGTGAAGGAATGTCTATATATGATGCCTTCTATCCAACAAGAGATAAAATATTAATCTCGGACTCATTGAGGCTTTCTCAGGATTTTTATGGTGAATTACAGAAACATCTTCTCAATTTGCACGAAGGCCAAGTGGACCCAAAATTCAGGAAATTAGATATCGACCAGCAAGGATATCTAAAAAAACCTTTAAAACAAGCATTACTAGATGCGGGAGTTTTTCACGAATTAGATATGAACGGAACAGACGGTACAACATATTACTTCAAACAAATAAAGTTCGCAGATGAAACAGATTCCTCTTGGAATCCTGCGGTTTGGACTAAGGATGAAGATGGGGTGGCCGTATACCAAGCAAGTCTTGGTGGCTATGGTGGGGGGCTTATACCAATCAACGTTTACGCAATTGTAAGCGGACACAATGGACGAGCCATATCAGGTATGCTCTTTTGGGGAGCTTCAGGAAATATGAATGTGATAGAAACAGACAGCAACGAAAATCCCGTTTCTTCACAGCCATCTCCGGGAGGCGAGCAAGAAATCTTCAACGCGGCAATAAAATGGCGGGACTTAATTTTCCAGCAGCCAATGAAAGTAGACCTTTTCAACAAAAAAGACAATCCTGATGCGGGAACAACTTGCTGGTTATACCGCGTAGAAAAAACCACTCTCGAAGGAAATCCTTACTTATTCATAAACTTAAGAAGCCCAGTAGAAAAATGTAAAACCCTATAAAATGTCAAACAAAAAAAACAAAAAAGCTCAGTTCGGCCACGGTTTCAGCATAATCCTCTGGATAATTTTCTTAGCAATAGTCATCGTCGGCTTATATTTCTGGCTCTCTTCTATCACTGGCACCAATTAAACAAAAAACCTTCGAGTAGTAATTGTTATAAATCTCATTTTCTTTCTCTTGAAATGCAAAAAAGGGGAGAACTGACATCCGGACAAATAGCAACACTCATTTTGGCTATAGCCGGCTTCATAATCGCAGTGATTTTCCTTCTTGTTATTTTAGACACCAAAACTTTATCCGAAAGAGAAACTTGTCATCTTTCTGTTCTAACGAGAGCAACAACTCCGGACGCGCTGCAAAGGCTCGTCCCTTTAAAATGCAAGACACAAAAAATCTGCCTCACGACAAGTTCTGACAATTGCGAAGACCAATTCGCCGGAGAAAAAAATGTCCAGTCAATAAAAGTACAAACCCACGAAGATATAGAAAGAGAGGTCGCTTACAACATGTACGATTGCTGGACAATGATGGGCGAAGGCAAACTAGATGTCTTTGGCGACAGAAATGGAGCAATTCTTAAAAATCTTGATTGGAGTCAAGTTGTCAATGAAAAAGCCAGCACGTGTATGATTTGTTCTCGTCTCGTCCTTTCAAAAGACATTCTTGCAAACACACAACTCCTGAACAGCATAGACGTCAACAGTTACATGGAAACTCATCAAGTTCCCGGCTCAGAGCTGACATACTTGCAGGCATTTACTGATGCCCAAGTCAGGTCCTATCCTCAAAAATTCAGGGAGAATTTCATTGCAGATAAAGATGTCATCCCGACAAACGAAATCGCAATAGTTTTTATGCAAATACTGACTTCCGCTACGCCAGTAGAAGAAGGTACCAGTGCAGCACTAACTGGAGCAGGATTCGTTTTTGCAGCAACCACCGTTGTAGGGCCACTGGGAAGAATGCTCGGATGGAAGCTGACTGCTTTAGTAGCCGCTGGAACTGCAGCCACCGCAGGAACAATTGCAGCAGTACAAACTTGGAATAGCAGGCAGGTCTCGGCAGGATACTGCGGTCCATTCACTTCAGAGTCCGAAGCAAGGAAAGGTTGCTCAATCGTCACCCCGTTCAATTACAAAAAAGTAAGCGATATAAACAATTTCTGCGCTAAAATAGAAGGCCAGCTATAATGATAAAAAACAAAAAAGGTGAAGAGGAAGAAGGCTTGATTGGCAACACTCTTGGAACAATTCTTGGCATAACTGCAAGCGTCATAATAATTGTTTTCATCTACATTGCCATTTCTAGAGTCTGGTCAGACCAGGCATTTGAATCCGCCCAGCAAATCGCAGACACTTTGAAAGCAAGAATAGAAGCGCTCAAGCCCGGCCAGGAAACAACCATAACAATACAAGGCTCAGAAAACCTAAATGGCTGGACAATAAATACTTGGGATAAAAACGACGATAACCGTCCAGACACAACCGAATGCTTCGCCTCAAACTGCCTTTGCATCTGCGAAGGCGAAGGCAAAGACAGTTGCAAAAAGAAAGGAATTTGCAGAAAGCTGGAAATAGAAGGAATCCCTCATTCTAATTATCTTCCCGCAATATACATCCAGCAAAATCTTCTAGCGTTAAGAACAAAGTTATGCAATGATAAGACTCTTTTAATCCAAGACCAAGAAAACGGTCCATATTGGATACTTGGAGATTGTGGGCAATGACCAACAAAAAAGCAGTTCTCACAGCTAATCTTATTTACATTTTGCTAGTGGTTGCCTTCGTTGTCGTGATGTTCCTTTTCATTCAAGCCCAGATGAGCGGAGCATCAACTTGGTCAGATTATTACGCGAAACAAATTGTTCAAGTTATCAATTACGCAGAGTCCGGCCAGAAAATTACTCTTGATGTGCAAAGAGCCACCGAAATCGCAGCAGGCAATGAAATTTCTCGCTTCCAGGAAATGTTCGAGTTCGACAACGTCAACAGCCAGGTCTGCGTCAAACTTTCATTAGGAGTAAAAACCTGCTACTATTACTTCAACAACGTCGATATAATAGATCCAGAGATGGTCTTAGGAAGACCAATAAATCTTCTCGAATTCAATGTAAAAGAAAAAGCAATCAGGAGTTCAAATGAATAAAAAAGCGGCGCTCGGCGCACAAACAATGATTTTCGTTTTCATAATTATATTAGTTATTATAGGCGCCGGAATAGTTATAGGGGTCGGCATATTTTTCGCAGGCGAGTACGACTTCAGAGAAGCTGACGCCATCACGCTAAAAAATCAAATTGCCTATTGCATAACAAACAGCAACATAAATCTCGAATCCAAAGAATCTTTCGGAGCAGAGTTCTACAAAACCTGCAGAATAAACAAACAAGCGATTGACACATCTTTTTTAATTTATATCGAAGTAGATGAAAAACCATTTCTGCAGGCTGGTTCGTTAGACCGAACCCAATGCGCATTGTCTGAAAAAAACAATGCATATCCAAAATGCATCTCTGAAACTTTCGACAAAGGCGGCAAAAAAATATTCGTTCAAGCAGGCTCAAACCAAAATAGCAGGAAAATAAGAATATGAACAAAAAAGGCGTAGTCATCGGCACAGCAATTTCAACAATCGTAACTATCATAGCAGTAACTTTCATAATGGTTCTCTTCGTCGCAGCATCCCTCGCAATTGCCGCATTAAAAAAACCGCAAATCGAACAATCAATTTCAACTGTTTCCGCAAGCAACTTTCTTTTTAGAACAACAAGCCTTACAGATTTAGACAACCCCGACAGGAAGCTTACCGTTTTGGAGGCAAAGGCCGACGGCGCTCTCGCAACCGCAGAATATGATCAGCTTTTGCGCGAAATCGAAACTGCATCTAATGGCCCGGAAAGAGACAGTAAAATAGATGAGAAGAATAGAATAGCAAACAGAATGTCTCAAGTAAAGGAGGCCATAAAACAATTCATGACTGAAAAAAGCGCCCCCGATACCTGCTTCATACTGTTTCAAGGTCCCGGAAAACCAGTACAAGGCAATGTAGACCTTGCTCCAAACGGAAAAGACATCTTCTTCCAAAAAGACGGGGCGACAGCCAGAGTAAATAATAATTGGATGGAGCTAAGAGAATACTACAGCCACAATCTACTCGTCAAAATCCCAGAATTTACTTCCACCAACTATGGAGAATCGAAAACATTCGATATATTAATTTACTACGGACCATGCAAACATTTCACAAACTAAACAAAAAAGCGCAGATAGCGACTTCAATGCTCGTGCTCATAGCTTTGATTTTCTCAGTCGCAGCGCTCTTCGCAATGGTAAGTTTCAATGGCAACCTTCAATTCAGCTCAGTCGGATTATACGGAATGATAAATGATGCAAACACCATGAATAACTATTTCATACAGCAATCACAGATTTTCGGAAAATCTCTCGTTATTGAATGCAAGGACTGCTCAAATGAACAAATTTTGGAAAAAGGAAAAACATTCGACGCCCAGCGCAAAATTAGATTCACCAATGAAGGCGACTTCTTCGCAAAACTCAGAAACGGCGAATTCAAATTTGAAAAGCAAGCAGACAATTCTTACACATTAAAAATAGAAAACATCCATGTTCAATTCGAAAGTGGCTATAACAAAATAGAAAGAAATTTTGACATTTGTCAGACATTCAATTCAAACGGAGATTTCATCGGCGACTGCAAAGTAGATATCCCGGTTCCAGCCATTGAACAAACTAATTAATTCTGTTAAAAATACAATTAATTTCCTGTTCACAAGTCGGTCTGGCTGCCTCATGAGTGAAAGAATGACTTTGTAAGTGTGGTGGTGAGATAATTTAAGCGAGCGCAGCGAGCCAAATAATCAAGACGCCAACCACCTAAACAGGCGTCCTATTGCAAAACATTTATAAACAAAAAACATTTATCTAAGACATGAAAAAGTTGGTGACAAAGTTAAACAAGAAAGGCCAAGACCTTTCAATCGGCACATTAATTCTAATCGTTCTTGGAATTGTCGTTCTCGTCATACTCATTCTCGGCTTCACAATGGGCTGGGAAAATCTCTGGAACAAGATTAACGTTTTCGGCGGCGGCACATCTTCAATCAGCGATGTGACTATAGCCTGTCGACTTGCCCTTCCTACATCTGACACATACACATTATGTCAAAGAACTTGGGAAATAAAGGAAGGAAATAATCCGAAAGAACCAGTTGGCTGCAGAGACCCAAGAGTATTACAAAGTCTTGGAAAAGCCACAACCGATAATTTGGGCTGTACCAAGAGTTGTGTTCCAAAAGATGCTGCTTTCTGCACAAGTATTACAGCCCCTACTACAACAACATGCACGGGTGCATGCAACACTTTAGAAACTCCGACAACGACAGGTGCAAAAATAACATCCTGCATTCAATCACCGAGTGCTAGAACAACATGTTCTGCAAAGGCATTAGAGTCAGAATGTAATGCTCTTGTTGGTTGCGTCTGGCAATAATAATTCTCCCCAATGAACAAAAAAGCATTCGAAATGGCGATTTCAACGTTGATTATAATTATTCTGGGAATTCTTGTTTTGATTGCAATAATTTACGCAGTAACCGGCGGCTTCAAGCAATTCCAGCAGACAACTGACCCATTTACAGACACAGCAACTTCCGCCGCAGTCACTCAGGCCTGCCAAAGCGCATGCGAACAGCAATCAAAGATTATTTACTGCTGCTCAGAATATGAAATAGACAACGTAAAAATTAAGTGCAACGACCCAAGGCTTAATCTGCAAGGCTGCGCACTCGCCTGTACAGACTTTGAATGCGGTGAATAAAATACAGATTTCCTGCCATTTTGCCAAACAGCCTCGCTCCGCTCGGCTGTAATTTAGCAGTCTTCAAAAGCTCGAAGCTCGCTTTTTCCGACACAATATAAAAAATAAATAACTTTTCCAATTTTCCCATTCAAACAAATTCGTTTCATTATTTGTTAATTTCAGAAAATTTAAGCTATTTTATTAGTAAAACAAAAACCTTAAATTCTCTTTCATTCTATAAATAAAATGCCGAGCCAAGATTATTCTGGAAAAAGAAAAACAAAAAACGATAAGCGGGCCAAATCCAGATATAACAAGTTCAAGGTAGGCGGCTCACAGCGCTCAGCGAATATAAAATTAACTAACGAAAAATCAAAATAACAATCTTAATAAAACTCATTTTCCTAAACAAGAAATGCAAGAATACTACTTTTTATTCGCTCTCGCCCTAGTTTACACGCTCTTCGCAACAATTCAAGATTTAAAATACCGTGAAGTCGCAAACTGGCTTAGCTTCTCTTTCATCGCATTCGCTCTTGCTTACCGTGCTTTCTTCTCTATCGCAACAGACAACCTGAGCTTTTTCCTTTTCGGCCTCTTCGGCTTTCTTATAATGTTCGCCTTAGGCAACGCATTCTATTACATGAAAGCATTCGCTGGCGGCGACGCAAAGCTCCTCATGGGCTTCGGCATAATTCTCCCGTATCAAACCTATCTCCAGCTCCTATTTCTTCCTTTGCTCCTTGTCTTAACACTCTTCCTCTCAGGCGCAGTTTACAGCCTCTTTTACAGCATTTTCATCGTATTAAAAAATAAAAAACAATTCACAAGAGAATTCAATAAGCTCTCAAGAAACTGGAAGTTCACATTGACTATTTCAACAATCCTCGTTCCAGTGTTTGTGCTTCTTGGATTCTATCAATACCTCTTTTTTCCTCTCGCCATTCTCGCACTTCTCCATTTGACTTTCATTTACACAAAGTCGTTAGAAAAATGCATGCTCATCCTCACTCCTCCTGAATCTCTTACGGAAGGCGACTGGCTAGAAAAAGAAATAAAACTTAACTCCAAAATAACTATCCAAAAATCTGTCCACGGCCTTTCATTTCAGGACATTCAGCTCCTAAGAAAATATCACAAAAGCGCTTTAATCAAGCAAGGCATTCCTTTTGTGCCAGCTTTCCTTATTACGTTGATAATCACGGCACTCTTCTTTTCAGCTTTATTACCTCTTCCTTCTCTGTTTTCTTTTTTACCTTAATCACTTCTTTCTTCGGTGTTTTAACGACTCTCAAAGATTTATGAACTTCATTCAGCTCTTCCTCGCTTGCCTCATAAGCAACCGAATTCACGTCAACTCTTTTGTCATAAACTGGAATAACGTTCACAATAACTTCATCAAACGCCCTCGAAGTTTGAATCTCCGTCGCGCTTGCTTTCAGTTTTGAAACCATCTTCGAAGCAATTTTCTTTGCCAAACTCATCGCCCCCGAAGGAATTTCTTTTGAATCTCTTGCAAGAGTCCTTGGAATAATTATTACATGTCCTTTACTAACTGGTCTTATCGAAACAACCGCAATTGCTTCTTTGTTCTCATCAACTTTCTTGCTCGGAACATCTCCAGAAACTATCATCCTAAAAACGCTTCTTTGCTCCCTCGCCCCACCGCTCCCCGCCTGTCCAGTAGGCTGGCGTTGCTGCTCAACCATCGAAGAAATCGTCTCATCGCTCATTCCGCTAAGCTGCTGCCGAGCCGCTTCTTTCTGCGCCCCATCGGACATTTTCTCAACCTGCTCATTCAATTGCTTCTTCGCCAAATTAATATCTTCTTTAGACAACATCAATAAAGATAAGAAATAACGTTTATATAATTATTCAAGAAGGCCTGCATTTTTCAAAAACCTTTTAATCCTGAGAAGTTTAAATAAAATATGAAAGAAAAATACTACAAGCAGCTTTTTCTCATAGGGGCGCTATACGATATCATTCTAGGATTTGGATTTTTATTATTTTACAAGGCCATTTACGATGTTCTTGGGATGACTCTTCCCCAAAACCCTGCCTATTTGTCTATGTGCGCCATGCTGATTGGCCTTTACGGAATCCTATTATTCATGATTTCTCAAGACCCAAAAAACAACAGAAAAATGATAATTTACTCGTCGTTGATTAAGTTCGGGTTCGCTACAGTAGTTTTCTACTATTGGTTCTTCTTCGGCCCTCGATACGTTGACGTTCCGTTTAGATTTTTCGGCGCGATAGACCTCGTCTTCGGCTTGCTCTTCCTAGAGTCCTTGAAGTTTGCTAAGAAATAATCAAATGCTTAATTTAGATAAGTATAAAATCTTTTAAAATCTTTTTCTATAATGGAAAAGAAGATTTTACGTTTTCTTAGACCAAATAAGATGAGTATCCTCGCTACTATTATCTCGGCAATATTTCTGATTTCTCTTAACATATATATAACTTTAGAGTATCAAAAAGTTAACAAAACAGTATATGAAGCAGAAATTTCTGTCGTTTATCCATCAATCAACTATCTTCACTTCAATAGTTCAGAAGAAAAACAGAATTACATCAACGAACTCGGGCTTACATTAAACGAAGACTATTACAAAACAACCTTTATTGGTTCGTTAAAGCAAGTGTTATCAAAGACCTACCCTTATTCAATTATTCCTATTGCCTTGATATACCTTGCCTTTTCTTATCGTTATAATAAAAAAGATTAAAAGAAATTACCCGAAAGCCCTTCTGTAATCTTCAGTCTCAACCGAACTCACCCCGTCCACTCCCGCAAGTTTATCCTCGAAAATTGAAGTGTCTTTTTCTTCATGCCATGCAAATTTCACAAAGATTGCCTTCAGCCCAAAAGCCATCGGTCTTTCTTCAAAAGAAATATTCATCGCGCCATCTTCTTCCAGCCTTTCCTTCGCTGACTTCTTAATCGCTTCCAAATCTGAATCCAGCGATTCCGGCATCAACCTAACAATTACTGCAACTATTCCTGCCATATTATTTAGACACAGCTTTCTAAACAGTGTCCAATTCCAAAATAAGAAAGATGGTTTATAAAATTACGCATTAAGGTTATTTTAAAGTCAAATCAACTGGCCCCGCCGCAGCAAGCTGCGGGGTAAACCCCAGGAAGGAATTTAATTTACGTGAAGTTAAACTCCGCAAAATCGGGCAGTTACGCGCTCCCCGAACCTAATTTTTCCAAGTGTTCAGCAACTTTTTCGTCAATAATCATAATTCTTCTTATTGATTTTACGTGCTTGTGCCTAAGAAGAACATTCTTCTGTTTAATCTTCCTTGCAATGTTTTTATCAAGTTTGATTAACCAGCCATAAATCTTTGGCTTTTTATCTTCTAGATATACCCCTTTTATGTTGCCGATGTAATTACCATTTTCCGCATAAACCTTTTTCCCCATAATGCTCGTTAATCTCGTCATATCCTTTGGCTTTCTGTTCTTAAATATCCAAGATAAAAGACTGATCAATGCAATTAATAATAAAATTCCGCAGCCTGCAAAAAAATAAGTCTTATTACTGCTGACAAATTGTACTGCAGACAAAGATCCTTTTCTCATATTGGAAAATAAGTTTTTAATTGATTCAGAAACTTTGATTCCTGCAGGGGACGTTTCTTTTATATCTCCGGCATCTTTTGTTTCATTTTCATCCAATTCATTTATTTGCATTCCCGTCGAAGGGGCAATTATTTCAATTTTTCTATATGACTCTGCTGAATAATTCTCATACCCCACTTCTGTATAGAAATCATAAATTCCTGGTTCGAGAGTATTTGGCATAAATAGTTTAACCGTTTGTGTCTTCTCCTCAAGTATACCTAAATAAATTGTATCTTTTCCCAAGTCTAATCTCTTCCTCTCGTTTTGAATCCAAAAGGTAACTATAACATCCCCCTTTATTTCAGCCATGCCCCTTATGTAATAAGTTAAATTGAAGAACTCTCTCGACTTGATAGGAGAAACTATATCTACTATTTTAACATCAAATAATTTTACGCATTTATTAGAATAACAGGAATAATCTGTTTTGCAATCTGCATCCCTTTCACATTCGTGAGTTATTATTGTTCTTCCTCTTCCACCAGAGAAGGTTTGTGTTGCTAGTTGCTCTCCGCAATCTAATATATTTCTAAATTCTAAATAAGTATTATTATTTCCAGAATTCCATAAGTCTGATAGAAGATTTGTAATTGCATAACAAGTTCCATAGTTTTCATCATATTCTGTTTTGTTTCTTGTTTGGTTCATAGTCTCGTCTGCTAAACAAGATATATTTGTCCAATCTGTCCAACTGCTGTTTACGATACTATAAGAACAATAATTGCAAGAAACCGTTTGATTTTCAAACCAGGTTACATTGATAAATAAATCCGAAATTAAACCAGTAACAGCGTAACAGGTTGAATAATTGTTATCATACTCTGTCCAGTTTCTTGTTTGAGTTTTATTATCAAATATACTGCAGGAGGTTATATCGTACCAGTCTGATTTTGTAGTATTTACATTATTAAATGAGCAATAATTGCAACTTATATTTTGATATTCATAAATAGTTTGATTAGCAATTTCTCCGCAATTATTTGTATCATATTGAGTTAAGTTTCTAATCTGGGTTTGATTATCATAAATGTCGCAAATTCCAAAATTTATCCAATCACTCCAACTTGTGTTTACCAGATTAGTTATACAAGAATTTACAGTATAGCTTCTTGTTCCAGAGGAGTTATAATTATGACCTGTTCCGTTTCCCCAGCTTCCCCAATAATATGAATATGTTCCATTTGTCAATGAAACAGAAACGTTATAGACATTAGATGTCAAATTTTGAGCGGTGTAATTTGTATTATTTATCTGCAAAAGTACTGTTCCGTTCGTATTCTCAACTGTCACATTAAACAACGCAATTCCATTCCCAATTAAAGTTGCATTATCATCCCAATAATCTGAGAAGATAGGATAAATTGTGTCTGCAGCTGGAGGAACATAACTTGTATTGACAATCACGCTTCTCTGCTCAGTTTGATTCTTATTTCCAGCTATATCGATGGCATAACCTGTGAACGTGTGAGTTCCATTTGTTAAGCTTGTGAAATTATTATAATACTGATTTACACTTGCATTGTACAATGCCAGAATCTCCGAGGAAGAAAGAGTCCTGTTAAATACCATCATTTCGTCGATTGTGCCATTGAAATAACCGCTGAATCCAACACCTATATGCATTCCCTGAAGGGCACATGTCGCAGTAATTGCAGAATCAACTTCTTGAGTTCCGTTAATATATATTTTGTTGCTTGTCCCATTCCTCACCCATGCAACATGATACCAGATACCTGGCGTAATTGAAGTTGTTGTGGAGCCTGAATAAGCAGCATTGCATGGCAGTACCCTTATTTTATTAGTCGAAATCTGCATAAGTCTTTGAGGAGAGGCGTCCACAAGGCTATTACCGTCTTCAAATATTCCGCGATTAGCTGTACTATCTGACTTTATCCATAAAGAAAAAGTTTCATTTTTAGGTGATGCGCCTGTCAAACCAGCAGTATTCACATTAACATAACCATTAGTAACATTAAACTGGAATGCACTTCCAAACCTGCCGCCAGAATTTAGCGTAGCATTTCCAATAGCAGTGCCATTCATTCCGTATGTGGAAAGATCATAGAACATCGCCCCCAGTGTCCCAGCACTCTGATTTGTGTCATCCCCCCTAATCCACAACACAAGAGATTTGTCGAAATCAACAAACGCATAATGCTCTGAAGAATCATTCGTTGAAACATTTACATAAATTGAATCTCCAGATTGTGAACTTCCATTACTCGGCGTCGGATTTGTAAAGTCAATATCGGGCAAAGTTGTGTCTGATGCAGAAACCAATACGAGAATAAAGAATATTAAATATATTGCAACCAATAAATACTTCTTACTCATTTTTGCCACCAATAATAAATTTAATTTTTTTGCCAATACTCTCTTTTGGTAGAATAATATGTGCGCCCGTTCCAAAACAGGTAATTTGCCTCTCTAAAATTTCGCTGTTAAAAAAATCAATTTTAAGTTCTTTTTTATTAATAATTTTAGAATCACCAATAACAATCTTTGCTTTTTTCCCTATAAGAGTTTTAGAAACAAAAACATGAGCCCCATTACCAAATTTAGAAGGAATTTTTTCAAAAATATTTAAATTGCCAAAATCTGCCCTTATGTTCATATATACCTAGTATATATGATCCTTATAAAGATTATGATTAAGTATTCTCGTTATCAGAATTAACAAAACCACCACCCCATAAATGTTTATAAAACCTAGTTCTTTTTACAAAAAATGGATAACTATCAAAAGCTTATTGAAAGAATTGCCAAGTCTTCCAACCTTGATATAAGCGAAATCGAGAGGCGGGTCGAGGCAAAAAAAGCAAAGCTCTCCGGACTAATTTCCAAAGAAGGTGCCGCGCAAATAGTTGCCGCAGAACTCGGAATAAACTTCGACCATGAAAAACTCAAAATCTCAGAAATCCTTGACGGAATGAAAAGGGCAAATATCGTTGGAAAAATAATCAGAACCTTTCCTGTAAGAGAATTCAACAAAAACGGCAGGGAAGGAAAAGTAGCCTCATTCATCCTCGCAGACGAGACCGCGAACATCCGCGTCGCCTTGTGGGACACAAACCATATTTCGTTGATTGAAAGCGGAAAAATCGGAATAAATTCCATCGTCGAAATCTCGGGCGGAAACATAAGAAACAACGAATTGCATCTTTCTTCTTTCGCAGAATTAAAACTCAGCAACGAAAAAATAGAAAATGTTAATGAACAGCAAATGACCAGCGAAAAATCACTCAAAGACGCCCAGCCCGGGCAAAACATTCGAACTCGCGCAATAATCGTCCACGCGTTCGAACCAAGATATTTCGAAGTCAATCCTGAGACTGGCAAGAAATTTACCGAAGCGGACAAAAACAATGGATTGCAGCCCAAAAAACGCGCACTCCTGAACATTACTTTAGACGACGGTACCGAGTCCATGCGTTCCGTGCTTTTCGGAGAGCAAATAAACAAACTCGGCATCGCAGATGAAGAAATCTTCTCTCTCGAAGAATACGCCAAAGCAAAAGAAAGAATATTGGGCGAAGAAAAATATTTTATCGGCCAAATCCGCACAAACGCCTTCTCAAACTCCCCCGAACTCACAATCAACGGCGTCGAAGAAGTCAATCCCGATGAACTAATCAAAGAACTTGAAGCAAAACAACTAACTCCGTAAAAACATCGTTCTCACAACATATAATCTTTTAAACATCCCCCAACATTTAATAGTATGCGGCGCTTGACCAATGCTAGTAAAATCATAATTTGGCGTTAGACGATATTGCCAGAACATTACTTATGCAATATCGTATGGGGGGGCGGGATATAAAAACGCCAAATTATAAGAAAGCAAGCTGTCCAATTACGCCGCAAAGAGTAAATTAATATACCATGGCAAAAAAAGAAACTGAAGAAGAAGAAAAATCTGATGATGTTGAAGCTGAAGCAGCAGAAAAGAAATTAACAGACGTTCCAGGCATCGGCCCTGGAATAGCTTCAAAGCTTGAAGCGGCCGGCGTTTATGACTTAATGGGTCTCGCAGTCATGTCTCCTCCAGCATTATCTGAAATGGCTGGCGTAGGCGAAGCAGTGGCAAGAAAAGCAATCCAAGCAGCTCGTTCAATGATGAATCTCGGTTTTATGTCTGGCGATGAATTCGCCAAAAAAAGAGAGAACGTCGTGTTCATAACAACAGGCTCACAATCTCTTAATTCTTTACTCGGCGGCAAAGGCGTAGAAACCGGCTCAATTACCGAAGCATACGGCGCCTTCGGCTCAGGAAAAACCCAGCTTGCACTCACTCTCGCAGTAAACACTCAGCTCCCAAAAGACCAAGGCGGAATCGAAGGCAAATCGGTTTACATCGACACCGAATCAACATTCCGCCCGGAAAGAATCAGGCAAATCGCAGAAGCCATCGGCGCCAATCCTGAAAAAGTCCTGAAAAACATTCTTGTTGCAAGAGCATTCAATTCAGACCATCAAATTCTTCTTCTTGACAAAATCAACGAAATGATAAAAGATGGCGAGCCAATCAAATTAGTTATCGTAGACTCACTCACCGCCCATTTCAGAGCAGAATTCGCAGGTCGCGGACAGCTCGCAGACAGACAGCAAAAATTAAACCGATACTTGCACAGCCTGCAAAAACTCGCAGACCAGCACAATCTCGCAGTCTTCGTCACAAATCAGGTAATGGCAAACCCCGCAGTAATGTTCGGCGACCCAACAACAGCAATAGGCGGTCACATCCTCGGCCACGCTTCAACTTACCGGCTCTACCTAAGGCGGGGAAAAGGCGGCTCCCGCGTCGCCAAGCTCATTGACTCTCCAAACCTCCCAGAAAACGAATGCCAGTTCTTCCTCACAACCGCGGGAATAAGGGACGAAAGTTGAACGCCCCAACACTAAGCAATCTCTGGATTAACCTCAAAGTAAGTTAACGCTGTTTATCACAAGTTTATATAATTCGGAGTTATAGAAATGCATGGATGACCACACAAAAATTCTGGAAGAATTAGAAGCGCGAATCAAACCCCTTCTTGATAACAGCCCAGACGGAATTTATTTCTGGCTTGATGAAACCAATATGATTTGTAACGAAAAGCTTGCGTCAATATTCGGCTACACAATAAAAGAGATTCTGTCAAAAACTCCTTTCCTAGAAAATTTAATTGCCGAAGACTACCGAGAAGTATTCTCGCTGAATTATCATCATCATGTCGCAAACTTATCTTTTCCCGTGACATTTAGATTCAACGGAATAAACAAATCAGGCAAAGAATTTCCGGCAGAAACCGACATGATTCCGTTTTCCTGGAAAAACCATGCAATAGCGTTTCACTTCGTAAGAAAAATCAGCGCGGCGCAGCAAACGTAGTTTGCTATTATCAGGACGCAAACAGAAACTCCGTGTCGAAAATCGCGCCTAATTGCGCTGCGCGACATCTATAGTTTATATACTAAAAATTAAAGAATAACTTGTCCTGTAATCTCTCCTTTGCTCTCCCAGACCCCTTCTTCTGCTCCCTTATCCTCTTCTGTATTCTCCCCTTCTGCAGCATTGCCTTCACCACTGCTTTCACCGCCAGGCCCGTCCTCTTTTCCCATCATTGAAAAGAACTTCTTAAACAATTTTTTCATATCTCCTTCTGATTCAGCAGGGGTGAATGTTGCAGAATTCATTATGCTTCTCACCTTGAAATACATTTTTGCTCCATTAACCATGTTTTTTACTCCCTGGATTGGCTGCATTTTTTTGTCCCATGGGGGGCTTTCTGTTTGTTCTCCCCTCATTTCTTTTTCCTGCGCATATATTAATTCATAAATTTTTTCAAAATCAATTTCTGCAGTCACATCTTTTTCGCCAACTTCTTCAGGAAGCATTGGTGTCATTTTTATTATATCATTTTCATTAACTTGTGCATAAAGATTAAACACAACTTCATTAGTTGCTAAATCCTTAAACTGAACAACGGCATCCAGGCTCCCCCCATATTTTTCTGCCATTGTTCTTATCATTTTCATGAACTTTTCATCCTGCTTAATCATCCCCTTTTCTTCCGCTGTCATACCTTCTTCATTTTTTCTGTTCATTTTATCTTCAGGAGAGCCAGGGAACTCATGATTTTTCATTGCTTTTTTCATTTCAGATTCTATGAATTCTTTGGAAGGAAAAATCCAGGTTTTCATATAAGGAGAAATAATAGTTACCTCTTCGTCCATTCCGGGAATTTTAACTGTTTTTGCCTCTTCCCAATATTCTAATTTCCCATATTCTGTTTCATATTTTATATTAATTAGATTGTAATTCATAACATCTTTTATGTCAGTTTTATCCATGCACTTCATTCTAAATGCCATTTCTCTTTGATTGTCTACATTTTTCCAATAAAGTTCAAAAATTCCAGAAGCGGCTTGCTCCCAGTTTTCAGCTGAATTGGCAAGATACTCTTCAAAAAACCATTTCGCAAACTCTTGATTAAATCCTTTTTCAAATTCCTCTCTTTGTTTTATTAAATTTTGCAATTCAAATTTGCACCAGTCAGCATTTCCCCCGGAATAATATTTATTTTTTAAAGGCTGTAATCTCTCAAATGGATCTCCCCATCCCCCAAACCAAATAAATCCATTTGTTTTTCCCTTTTCAGTTCTGCAGTTTCCTCCTGCTTCAAATCCCCCTAATTGTTCCTTAAATTCTTCCTTATTTTCAAATTCTTTCCACCATTCTCCTTCACCCTTTGTGCATTTTTCAATACACGTCTCATCAGGTTTGCAGCTCCCCTCGCATTTTTTGCTCTCTTCATCTACATTGCATTCCATTTCATTTCCACAACTTTCCCTAATGCATTTTTCAATACATGGTCTTGCACAATCTTTGCTGCATCTTTGTTTTTGCTCTTGCTCCATTTTTTTATTTTCTTCATTTCTTCTTTCATCATCGCCATTATCCTCATATCGCCTATTTTCTTCTTCATTCATTTGGGGCTGTTGTCCATCTTGCGGAGGCTGTTGATTTTCTTGAGGCTGTTGTCCATCTTGCGGAGGCTGTTGATTTTCCTGGTCTGATTCAGTTCCTGTTGTTTCTTGTCCTGTGTCTGCAGAACTGTCTGATTGTGAATCTGATGTTCCACTATCGCCAGTATCTCCCCCTTCAACATCAAATCCGGTTAGACCAACAACAAAACCAGTAACCTTTCCTGCAACCCCCTTAACAGAGTTAATAACATTTCCCGTTATTGACTCTGGTTGTTCTTCGGTTTGTTCCGTTATTTCTGATTCAGAATTCTCATTTGCGGTTTCAGTTTCTTGTTGAGGACTTTCTTGTATTTGTGCAGCTTCTTCAGAACTTGTTTGTTCTTTTTCTTCTTCAACCACGTTTGTTTCTGGCTCTTCTATAACGTTATCCTCTTCTTCAGTTTCTTCAACTTCTATTCTCTCGGGAAGTGCAACACACTGTCCATTACTACAGACATCATTTTCTCCCCCACAATCCGATAAACTAGTGCATTGATTCCCAACTACATCCCCAATAACAATTTCTTCCTCAACTTCTTCTTCAACAGTTCCGGGGCAAGCAAGCCCAGTATCTGTCCATAATCCATTTGAACACATACTAGAAATAATATTTTCTCCAGATCCACAATTCATAGTTTTTTGTGTTCCGTCATCACATTCTTGCTCAGAACACTCGCTTAATTCTTTAACCTGGCACTTTCCTTCAGCACACTCCCCATTACCGCATAAAAACTTACAATCTTCATTTACAACACAAGTTTGTTCTTCTATGCAGACTGGTTCTAATGAGCAGTTATTCTCGTCTTTTCCTTTGAAAATAACTTTTCCAGAACATTCAATTGGAGCATACTGGGGGCATAATGCACAGTCCTCCGCGCAGTTTTCAATTGTTTCATTTCCCTCGCAAACATGATTGCCGCATACAACCTCTTTTATCTCAATTATCACTTCTTTCGCCTTGCATTCTTTTGCAATACAATAAAAATCAACTTCTTCTTGTGTTCCATTTTCTCCTGCAATTGTGCCAACTCCTTTCCCGCAGATTTTCCCGCCGCACTGATCATCATCACAATCTATCTGCTCATTTTTATTATCGTCAAAATTATTATTGCATATTTCTTCTCCTTTTTCTCTGAACAGTTCTATTAATCTTTTCTTGAATTCTATCTGTGCAAAAGAATACTCTTTTTTGTCATAACCAGAAAATAAAGTCACATAAAATTGCTTTCTTTCCTCATAATTCTGTTTTCTTAATGCCTTTTCTTGCTTCCTTCTTTCCTGGTCTTGTTTTATCCAAAAATAAGGATCGTTATTTTCTTTTGGCTGTTTATTATCATTATTATTTTCATTTATTGCATTTCCAGTAATAAAATTTCCAGTTATTGTGTTTTCAACTATATTATTGGAATCAGAATTTGAGCCTCCCTCCGTATTTTCAACTACGACACTGTCCTGATTGTCCTCTTTAGAAATTTTATCTTCAACTACGGTCCTGCCTTGAATATCATTCTTTTGTTCAATCTCTTTCCACACTTCATTTGCTTTTTGATTCCATGCTTCATTAATTGCCTGGATTTTCATATTTATTGTATTTAACTCCCCCCAATTTTGCTGTTCAGCAGCCCCCTTATAATCATCCAACAAACTTATGATTTCTGATTTATAATATTCAACATCTTTATTTCTATACTGATCAGGAGAAATCATTTCCCCGCCCTCATCCATTTTGGGCATAGGCCCTCGCGTATTTAACCATAAATTAAGGTTTATCCAGTTCCACTCACAATCATCACACATTTCTAATCTTGCAATTGCCTCAAATTTTTCTCCTTCATAAAAACTGATTTCCTGAACAAGCATGTTCTGATTAGGCATTTGGCTTTCGCTTCCAAAAATACCTGACATTAAATCCTCACACTTGCCCTGGTTCTGCCTGAAATAACTCTCAAATGTTTTTTCTGCGTTTACACTTTCTTTTGCTAAAATCTCCGCATTTGATTGAGAAGGATCTGAATTAAACTTTTCAGCTAAACTCTTAATTTCATTTATCTTCCCGCTAATATCTAATTGTTCTTCTGGTTTTTTGAATTCTATCCAAAAATTTAATCTGTAAATCAAATCTCCTTCTTTAATAGGGCCCTCATTAGACTCTCTTTCTATTTGTTCATCTTTATTATCGCCTTCGTTATCAAACTGCTTTTTTGTGAAGATTGAAGGAAAAGCATCCAAGCTAATTTGTATTTTCTTTCCATCAAACACAATCTTTTTCCATGCAGGAACAGAAGAATCTAATTTTTTATCATGCTCCTCTCCTTCTACCCAAACCCATTTTGTTTCTTCCGTAGGTTCTCCTAAAATCTCTCGAATTTTTTCCTGTTTTAAAACCCCACCCATTTGCTGATTAGTCGCTCCTAAAATTTCATTTAAATTTTGCCTTGATTTAGAGATATAAACTAAAAGATTTACATAGTCTATATTTCCTGTTTCATATTCTTCTGCATAATGTGTAATGCTTTTTATTTCAGAATCAGCAGAATTTGAAACTGCAAGAACACCACCTATTGAGAACAAGAACAGCACTATTAAAATTACAAACGACACCGTCCCCTTTTCCATAAAAAACAAAAGGAGATATATTATAAAAAGCTATCGCAATTATAGTTGTTCCAGTTAAGTACTCTCCGAATATCGGCTTCGATAATGTTTTGAGATTATTAACATTAAGTTACGTGCCCGGAGAGATGTTTGGTCTTAGGTTAATGTTCTTTCGTCAAAATTAAAAATCTGCCAACGATAAAATTTTCTGCTAAAGGGCCTGAGTTTAAGTAAGGTTAAACTCTGCAAAAATAGTCGGTTAAGTGCTCATCAGGCCAAACTTTTCCAAATGTTCAGCAGCTTTTTCTTCGATAATGATTATTTCGCTAACCCCTTTTACATGTTTATAATCAATTATTACTCCCTTTGCCTTAAGTTTATGTTTTTTATCTACCTTAATTTTCAGGCTTTCAATTCTGTTTTCTCCTAAAATAACATCATCTATTTTTCCGATATAATATCCGCTTTCTGTATAAACTTTCTTATTCATTAAACCCTTGACGCTATTTTTTGGATGTTTTTTATAATTATCGGTCATTCTAAACAAAAATCCGATAATCCTCTTTCTTAATACAATCAATAGGGCGAGAACAAAAAATATTAGTAAAAGTAATAAGATTATCTTCCAATTATAAGAAGATAGATTACCTATGGTTTTTCCGGCTATGTTTGTTTTTGGGATTATTGCCAAAAGTACAAAAATTAACAAAACTACGAGACCATAAGTGAAGGCCTTTCTCTTTCTTCTTGCTTGTTCGTTAAATCTTTTTAGAAGTTTATTAAATCGAATTAACAGGTATACAACAAAAAAGGCAATAGCTGAGGTAATGATCGCAATACCAAGCAAGATAAGCCTATTAGTTTTCTGAATTTTTAAAGAAGATTCTTCTATTTTTATTTCTTGGTCTTTGATTTTGAATTTTTGTTCTGCAAAAGCTCTTTGTTCATATCCATAAAAGATGTCTACTCTCAAGGCATACTCTCCATCTACTAATCCAATCTCTTCTATCTCTTTTTGGTAGGATAAATTCCCCTGCACTGCTTTTGTTTCTATCTGGCTGAATATCTCTTCATTATCTTTATTAATGATTGTATATTTTACATAGACGTCAATCTTTTCTGCTCCTCTTTTTTCTACTAATTCTACGCTAAATTTTAAAGTATTATTTTCAGTTAAGTTAATTTTCTTTAAATTTAAGGCTATATCAAATAAAGCCTTTGAACAGGGCATTTCTTCTACTGGCTTGCTTTCTGTTCCGTTGCACGTTCCTGTGTTTCTGCACTCCCTTGTTTGGTTTCCGTCCGCACATAAGCCCCAAGGAGTGCAATCCCAAAAATATACGCATTGTTCTATTATTGTGGTTGTTCCGCCACCGCCCCCGCTTCCACCGCCCCCCGACGGTTGCTGAACTGGGGGGGTGACTGGAGAGCTTGTCAGTTCAAAATAATCCACAGCACTTGCGATTGCTCCAGAAGAACTATTTGCATAAAATGTGACGTTGTATCTTCCAACAATTGAAGGAGGATTATAAACTACGAATTGACCATTCACAAGATCTTTTGTCTGCTCCTGCGAGTTAGGAGCAACTATTCTCGCCCAAACAGACTGGACATTTAATGCTGAAATGGACAAACTTATTGACGAGCCAACAACGGCAGAGCTTGGAGAGATTGAATAAGAAGTTATGCTTGCTGATCTATAATAAATGGTATCGTCAAAAAACCCGATATTGGCGGTATAAGTTCCGCTTTCAGCGTTTCGTGTTGTCCCTTTTGCTTCTGATAAAAAAGTTGAGTTGTAATTAATTGATGATGGTTTTCCCGTCGCTATTCCTGTTCCAAACATGCTGACTGAATAATTTGAAGAGTTTGCCGTTAGCGCTAATGCTGGCTGAACTAGGAAAATCAAATTGATAAGGCAAGTAATTATCATTAAGAAATTTATTGTTTTCATTTTATCCCACCATGACAACGGCATTTGAGCCAATGTTTAAAATTTGATTTGTCACAGGATATTCTAAATTTTTAGTATTTATTGTTGCATTAAAAGTTGTTGTTCCCGTTCCGGTAAAAGTTATATTTCCCGTTCCTAAATTACAAGTAGTTGTTACATTGCAATAATCCCCCATATTTATTTCCCAGTTGTTTCCGCTTCCCGCGCAAGTGCAGGTATCTGTTGCTGATTCTCCGATACTATAATTCCCCCAACTTGAAGCATTGAACACAACTGTTCCCGCATTCAATGAAGTAAAGTTGTAACAACTTGAGCCGCAGGCGGCTCCGTCTTTCAAGATTTGAGGATTGCTAAATGCCGTTGACAAACTATACAAAGTAATGTTCGCGCTCTTGTTGAATCCAATTGGAGCCGTGTTGTTGTTTACGAATGCGGAGTTGTTAAGTATTTGTATATCTCTTGTGAGGTTTGTTCCTGAACCGTTGACAGTTTGAAGGAAGCGGATTTCACCGAACACAGAGTCCTTAACAATTAGTGTAGAACCAACTCCTAGAACTGAATAATTAGCAATTTTTTGGTCAGTTAAATAAGTGCCATTTTTCCATTCGGAAGTTATATTAAGATGAATAGCTCCGTTGTCTATTAGGGTGTTGTTTCTAAATGTTACTTGGGAACCACCAACTAACTGCAAAGCTATTCCGCTGGAGTTTATCGTGTTGTTTTCAATATAATGATTATCACCTGCAACTTCAATACCATTATGGTCTTTTCTTCCTGTTAAAGTAATCGAGTTATTTATCACAGTGATATTACCTGAACTAGCAGCTAATGCGATTCCATCTACCGAAGCCGTTGTTCTGCTGCCGAAGAAAGTATTATGGGAAATAATTGTAAAGTTTTGAAAAATATTCACAAGAGCATAAGGTAAATTTGTCCCTTGAATATAATTGTAGCTAATAGTGTTTGCTAAACTTGGAGAGTTGACTAAACCATTATCATTCATATCAATGCCTTCTCCAGTGGCTCCGCTAAAGTATATGGAATTGTTTGTTATTTCATTTTTGAATGAGTCTATCATAACAATTACATACGCAGTATCTCCAGTTGTATTAACTGTATTGCCTTCTATTAAAGTATTATTTGTGTAGAGAAGATAGATTCCATAATTAGTCCCGCCGGTGGTCTTTATGCTATTATTCTTTATAACGCTTCCATTAACTCTGGTAAAATAAATACCGCTAGCAGCTTCCTCCCAGCCCACAGCATCTGTTCCAATTATTACAATATTTTTAACAGTTAAATTTTGCCTTCCGACTGCGGTTATCGCAGGTCCTCCTACGGTGTCATTAGTAAAATAAGTCAGGTTGTATCCATTTCCATTTAAATCTACATTATCTGCGCTTATCGTTATGCATGTTCCGGTTGAATTTAGTGATTGATTCAATGTATAAACTCCGGGAGAGGTTATGTTTCTGCAGGCAGAGATGATTATTGAATTCACCGTATAACTTCTCGTCGCTGAAACATTGTAAAGATGAGATGTCCCGTTTCCCCAGCTTCCCCAATAATATGAATAAGTTCCATTCGATAATAAAACAGAAACATTATACACGCTCGCAGTCACATTCGTCGCGGTATAATTCGTATTGTTAATCTCCAAGAAAACAGTTCCGTTTGTGTCTTGCACAGTTACATTAAACGATGCGCCATTTCCAACTAATGTTGCATTGTTATCCCAGTAAGAAGAGAATGTTGGATAGATTATGTCTGTAGCATCAACATGAACAAACCATGTTTCAGAGCTTGAAGTGTAATTTTGAGAATTTGGATAAATACAGGTAATGTTTTCTACTTGAACTGTATTGAAAGTCGTTGTGTTTCCTCTTGGGGAAGTTCCATTATTAATTAAACTTCCTTCCCTGTACAATAGTAAATTTGCTCCTGAATCTCCTGTTAATGTTGAACAATTTAAATCAATTGCAGTTCCTGCGATGATTGTTGCATTGCTCTCGGAATTATTTAATGTTAAATTAACGCTGGAAGAGATTTGGCTAACGGTAACTGTGAAATTACTCATGGATGAATTTGCGGTATAATTAGTTCCTCCAGTTGTAAGAAGAGTGTAGTTATAAGTTCCTGCACCCAAGGTAATATTTGTTCCAGCTTCACTTGTAACGTCAACATTATTTCTGTAAATACTATATGTCACGTCGCCGTCTCCGGCATTAGCATCCACATAACTTACATTAGTCGCGGTAAGATAGGTTACGGTTAAAGAAGTGGTGTTTGTTAAATTTCCTTGCGGGACTGCTTTATTAATCACTATATCTTTTGTTATTGAGTTAGCTGAATAATTTGCATTTCCTGCTGTTGAATAATTGAAGGTAACTGTCCCTACTCCGTAAACTATATTTGATTTGTCTAAAGAACAAGTTAATTCTGAAGGGCATCCGCTTCCTGCAACATTAGTTGCAGTTCCGTAAGTTATAGGAGTGGTTCCGGATATTCCTAAAACATAAGTTGTATTTTGATTTACTGTTAAAGTTTTGGCATCCATTGAAGAGTTTGCAGTATAATTAGCTCCGCCTGTTGTGTTTAAAACATAGCTGTAAGTTCCTGCTCCGAGAGTTACATTTTCACCACCATTTTTATAGACATTATCTCTGGAAACATTGTATGCAACATCGCCATCTCCAGAATTGCTCTCGCTATAAGATATGTTTGTTTGAGTTGGATAGGTTACTGTCCAGGAAGTGGTGTTTGTTAAATTTCCTTGAGGAGCAGTTTTATTAATTGTTACATTATAATAAGAATAGTCCACATTGGAGTAGTTTTGATTTCCCGATATATTTGCCCTGAAGATATAACTTCCTGCAGACAAAGTTACATTTAATCCGTTGCTTGCCGAATAATCAACGTTGTCTTTATCCAATCCGACTGTTCCTGCACTTGTGTTTGCTGATATGTTTACTTGCTGAGGGTAAATCAAGCTTAAATTAGAAGTCCCGCCGTTTGCTAAGAAAGTTAAAGTTGGAGTTGCTTTTGTCACATTTGCATAGAGCGTTTGTGAAACATTTGAAAAATTCTGGCCGCCAGTTATATTAAAATCAAATCTATAATATGCTACTCCGAGAGTAAGATTCGCTCCTTTTACTGTTTCTATTCCATCTCTTGTAATATTTAAAGTTCCGCCAGTTGTTGAACCTGATGCGTTTACCTGCTGAGGAAAAGTTACCGTAAGATTATTATCTATGTCATTCAAAGCTTTTGTCAGCGTTGGAGTTGCTTGAGCAACTGTGTAAGACATTGTTGAAGTTGAATTAAAGTTTTTATCGGTTCCACTTCCATACCCCCACCAATAATAAGAATATGTTCCTGCTGCTAAATTGCTCACGCTCGCATTAAAAACACTTGATAGATTGCTTGCAGTGTAATTTATTCCATTAAAACTCAAACCGACGGTTCCATTTGTATCTGCAACAGTTGAGTTAAATTGATAATCTGCTCCTGAAACATATGCGGTGTTATTTCCGGGAGTTGAAGTATAAGCACTAAAAGTCGGATAGGTTGTATCTGATGTTGTTTCTGTTGCATTAAAATGAGTATTGAAAACAGATGAATTGAAATGCAATCTTAAGTCAGGAGTTTTGGCATCATTTACATCAGATACTAACATTACTCCCAGATAATCACCTGTTTGTAATGTTGCAGAACCCACTGATGTACAGGAAATAGTCTTAAATTCTGCTGCAGTGACAAAGTTGCAATCAATGTTTTGGCCAGTTATAGAACAAATAGTTGCATCTTGGGTTGCACAATTTGATGATGTTCCGCAGTCATAAACTACAAAATTATCCACTTGAACTCTTGAACCTCCTTGAGACTCTGTTGCATTGCACCAGAAACCAATTACAAAAGTGTGTATGCCAAAAGTTGTAGTTTCAGTATACTGCTTTACCCAGGTGTAAGACTGTCCACCTGCTGTTGTTTCCCATATGGCTCTTGCATTTCCCTGGCTTGCGTCTAAACCCCCAACTCCTCCTGCTCCTGTAACACTTCCGCCAGTTAAAAAATACTGTTTATCTGTGGGGTCAACAATATGCTCAATTTCAATTGTTCCTCCAACAACTCTCAAATCAAAAACATCTTGGGATTCTGAAATTAAATTTGTTAAATAAACTTTATTATATCCATTTGAGTTTATTGGTTCAAATTCCACTATTTTTTCTGTTCCATCTTTTTCATAAACTTCTATTCTTGGGTTTCCAGAAATTGTTCTTGGAAAAATAGTAATATCATTCCTATTTGTAAGGTTTTTTTCAAATTTAATTCTAACATAATGAGTATCAGGAATTGTTTCACTCCAAATTCCATCTAATTCTTTTACTTCATTATAAACATTAGAAATAACAACTCTATCAGAATTAAGATGATTTGCACTTGTTATTTCAATAATTCCAAGAAAAGTTAATGAGTTATACCAGAGATTTTTAAGTGGAGAAGCTTGAACTAAGGGAGTTGTGAATATTAATAAAAATAATACAAATAATACAAAGAATAATGTGCTAACAAAAAATATCTTTTTTTTTAAGCAGAACATATCTTGCCTCCACTTGCAAAAACAATACAATCAACAGTGGTTACATTTTTAACGCTCATGTTCAAGTTTCCAGTCATTGTGTCGCCTGTTTTGTTAACCCAGAGTGGCGAAGTTATATTCAAAGCATTGTGCAAATGCAAATCTGCTGTTCCAACTTTTGTGTCAGTGTAAGTATTTGCTGGAGCTGTTTGATTGTAAGCCCAGGTTGCATATGTGGAATTGTATGTTGAATCAAATAATGTATGCGCATATGATTCGTTCCAGGAAGCATTTCCTACATTAGCAGCGTAAGTGGCATTGTAAGTAGATAAATAACTTTCATTGTTGATTAATCCTGCATATGTTGAATTATAAGTTGAATTAAATCCTAATCTAACTCCTTCAGAAGATATTGTATTATTTAATCTTGTCTCATTAAAAGAAAGTGTTGTTCCATCAAAACCTAGCCAATTATTTAATACAGTCCAATTGAATAATCCCTTAAACCATCCACCAACGCCCATAGATATATTCTGCCCAGCATCCCAAGTTTCACTCGTATTTGTTAGGGCTATGTTTGTATAATCCATACTTCCTGCTGGAGTCGTACAGATGAATGTCCCATTTGCTAATGTTCCATTTACAACTTGTCCTGCCGGGCAATTTTGATTTAAGATATTTGCATAAGTAGAGTTGTAAGTTGAGCCTGAATATGTTTGATTGTATGCCCAAGTTGCATAAGTAGAGTTGTAAGTTGAATCAAATAATGTATGCGCATATGTTTCGTTCCATGATGCATTTCCTATATTAGCAGCGTAAGTTGCATTGTATGTGCTTCCGCTGTAAGTCTGATTATAAGCCCAAGTTGCATAAGTAGAGTTGTAAGTTGAATCAAATAATGTATGCGCATATGTTTCGTTCCATGATGCATTTCCTATATTAGCAGCGTATGTTGCATTGTATGTGCTTCCGCTGTAAGTCTGATTATAAGCCCAAGTTGCATAAGTAGAGTTGTAAGTTGAGCCGGAATAAGTCTGATTGTATGCCCAAGTTGCATAAGTAGAGTTGTAAGTTGAATCAAACAATGTATGCGCATATGATTCGTTCCATGATGCATTTCCTATATTAGCAGCATAAGTTGCATTGTATGTACTTCCGCTGTAAGTCTGATTGTATGCCCAAGTTGCATAAGTAGAGTTGTAAGTTGAATCAAACAATGTGTGTGCATATGTTTCGTTCCATGATGCATTTCCTATATTAGCAGCATAAGTTGCGTTGTAAGTTGAACTCCAAGATGCATTATTATTTGATATTTGAGTATCAGTATAAGCGTTTGCTGGTGTCGTTTGATTATAATTCCAAGTCTTTGAAGAATATAGTGTATCTGTAAGAGATTGGTTGAAAGTATTGTTAGCAACGCTTGCTGCATAAGTTGCGTTGTAAGTTGAACTCCAAGAAGCATTGTTTGCAGTTACAACTGTGTCTGTGTAAGTTTGAGCTGGAGCTGTCTGATTATAATTCCAAGTCTTTGACGAATACAAACTATCAGCTAATGATTGATTCCAACTAGAATTTCCTCCTGAAATTCCGTCAATTCTCGAAGATAAACTTGTGTTTACATTGCTTATCAAAGGGGTTTCATTGTATGCGGCGGCTCTTGAGTCAATGGTGTTATTTAACTTTGTTTCATTAACGCTTAATACGCCAGAATTGTTATATAGATAATTAGAAGTTGTTATATTCCAAATAGTATCATTAGTAGAACTCGTTGAAATCCCCGTAAGCAGGCTTCCATCCCCCTTGAAATATTGAGCAGTCACGTTCCCGCTAACATTAATATTTCCAGAAGCATCTACATCTTGAACAAACAGCTTTGTTATTCTTGATGATAAACTTCCAAGCCAACCAAAAAATCCAGTTTGGGTAGTGGTTATATTGCCGGTGAATATCTCTGACTGATTCTTTAAAGCATAGTTTGTTAAATTTACAGAGCCAGAATCGTCCGTTTCACATAAAACACTTCCATTTTCATAGATTAGTCTTATTGAGCTTCCTTCTGAGCATGAATTTATTAGAGAGAAATTGATAAATGAAATATTATTTATCTTTCCAATAGAAGACTGGAGTTCTAATCTTTCATTCCCGTCAAAATCTAAATCTTCCCCGTTAATCTGATAATCTTTCCAATAACTTTTCCCATATTCTAAATTTGGATTTATCATAACATTCCATGAACCATTTACTATAGCATTACTGGAATTTTGTTCGAAAATTAAATTTCCGCCAGTTGAACTATCGTATATACTAATTGTTAGATTGGCCAATGCTGTTAAGTTTCCTGTTGCAATTTCTAGAACATTCGTTCCTTGATCTGAAATCAAAAAAGCAGATACAATATTTGGAAGTATCCCAAATATAAGAACGAACAATAATATTTTATTTTTCATTATCGTCTCCTTCTTTTTTTAATAATTCGATTAGTGCCTTATTTAAAGAAATAGAACGAGGAACTGTGTCCTTCCATTTATTCCAAATTTCTTCTGGAATTTCTAACAGAAACTTCTTTGATTTCCCCTCTTTTTTACTTGCCATTTCACTTAGTGATAATTATCTTTGATTAGTATAGCTATTTTTAGTTAATATAGCTATCTTTAATTAATATAAATAATCTTTACTTAGTATTTAAAGCCTACGATTAAAAATAATTAGAATCTGGTTAAGTGCTCTCCGAACCTGACAATAACTTTTTAAATATGCTAATCTGATGTATATTATGAAAAAGTTAATATTTCCTGTTTTTCTATTTTTAGGAATAACCATGCTTCTTAGTGTTGTTTCTGCAGAAATATTTCATATTGATGATAGATTTAAAGTTGGTTGGACAGATGGCACAGATAATTATGAAGCCGAATATAAAGTTTGGAAAATTGAAGAACAAAGTGGTCAAAACATAACAATACTTGTTCATGCTTCTACTGGGAGTATAGCAATTCATAGTTTAAATGGACTTACGACTTCTCTTGGAGCAAGTTCAAAACTTATAATTAATCAAATATATGTTTCTGGAGATGATAGATGGATTTCTATAAGTCTTCAAAATGCTCAGTTTAAAGAATCTACAACAGCACCTACATCTCCAAGTTCTGGTGGGGGTGGAGGCGGTGGCACAACAAACAATACTGGCGGAGGCGGACAAGGTGGAGGTTGTTATGATACTGATGGTGGAAAGGATTATTATGAGAAAGGTATCGCTGCAGGAGTATATGATAGTTGCATATCAAAATACCAACTTTCAGAAAGATACTGCACAAATAGCCAAGGAGCAGATTATATTGTAGATTGCCCTATTGGTTATCTTTGTAGTGAGGGGGCTTGCGTTCAGAGTGATAATGATGATAGACAAGAAAATACTACTTCAACAACAACTTATTTTAAAAATTGTAATTATGTTTGGGATTCTTCTCCTTATGTTGGACAAACAATAAAGATAACTGCTAGTGTGAAAGATTCTTCTGGTTCTGTTGATAGTGATTCTGTTGAAGTTAATGTTCTTGGAAGTGTCCTTGGTGGAAGTGGTGGAGCTTATCCAATGGATGGTAAAACTTTAGATATTCAAATTATAGAACCAGGAGCAGGAGATGTTGCAGGAGCTGTTCAAATTAAAATCAATTCAAAAGGTCCTAAGGAATTAGGAGAGATGTCTTTAGGATTATCTGGAAGTAATTGGGGGGCAGGATTTCCAATATCTAATAGAAATTGTGTAGCTGGTGGCTCTGGCGGAGGAGGTTCTGGTGGCGGAACTAGCTGTGAAAAATATCATATTTGCGAGGATGGTTCAGAAGTTCAATATTGTGAAATAATCAAGCAATACGATAATAATGGAAATGTTGTAAGTGCAGGTTGTGCATGTAAGCAAAACCCTGAAGAATTATGCACATCTCCAAGTTCGGGAGGAGGCGGTGGTTCTGGTGGGCAACCAATTATAATCAATTCATCTTCGGGAGGAGGCGGTGGAGGAGGAAGTGTTGGAAGTAATGAAACTCCTATTATTTGTAATGGCTGTATTCTTGGAAATAAATGCGCTCCTGTTGGATACAGACAAGAAGGAAAATATTGCACAATTAATAGCGAATTTATCTCTCAGTTAAATGCTGATGTTGGTTGTGATAATAATTTTGAATGCTCTACAAACTTGTGTATTGATAATAAGTGTGTAAGTAGTGGTTTATGGCAGAAGTTTATTAGATGGTTTAGTAGGATTTTTGGCGGAAATTAATTCTAGTTTTAGTTAAGTGCTCCCCAAAAATCTCTAAAATTTTCATAAAATTAGTGTGTTAACGCTCCCCGAAACAGATAGTTAAGTGCTCCCCGAACCTCAGCGTCGATAAGGTTTTGGGATTGTGAACCTAAGGTTAGATTACCCCACGATTACTTAATCCTAAGGATTAACTCCCCAACTTTTTCCTCTTGATTTAGAAGCAAGTTATAAAATAGGCTTAGCAATAATCATACAAACAGTTCCTTCGTTTGAGCTATGGGATTCTTTCATTGTTATGAATTTAAAATTTGTCTTATTTAGGTTTGATTTTATTTTTGTGAGAGGATCATTAAAAACCTTATCAACTGTGTATAAGAGAACCGATTCTTCTTCCTTTTTAATAATCCTATAAGCTTCTTTTAATATTTTAATCCATTTCTTGTCTTTAGATAGGCCAGTTCTTCTAGCCATTACAATATTTTGAGAATCTGATTTTATAGGGGTTTTAGTAACAGACGAAGTCATAATTTTATATTGTTTTGATTCAACTTTTTAGCAAATTTTCTTGCTATTTTGTTCATTCCATCTGAGATATCAATACAAGAGATTTTTCCTAAGGGAACAATTTCCTTTGCTAAAAATAGTTCATAGACGGCCAATCCTGAGGCAAAACTAGTTATGTGTGAGTTTGGCGTTACATTTGTATATTTGGAAAAAAGTATCACTTCTGGAGATAAATCTTCATTAGCCACTACCCTGCCCCAGACTTTAGATAGTTCATTATCATAAATTTTCTTCATAACAAATTCTTCTTTGTTGGGTTTATCATAGATTTTGCCATAAGAAACCTTAATTTTTCTTTCAATTTCAACCATTTCTTTTTTTGTTGGTTTTCTACCTACTGTTTTTAATAAGTGGTTTTTGAATCTTTGCTTTAAAAGTTTCTTGTTCATAATATTTAGACAAATTGTAAGTTTATAAAATTAGAGTTTAACGCTTCTCCCAGGAGTTGAACTGATTGGTAATACGCTCTGCCGGAGATCTGAACCAAAACACTCTCCAGTTATTCGGTTTATGTAGCTAACTTAATCCTAAGGATAAACGCCCCCACGATTAATAAACATCTGATTTAAAGTAATTTTGCAGACCGAAGGTTGATAGAAGTATAACAAAATAATACTAGATTCTCTACTTAAAATAGTTTTCGCAAAATATATTTTTGTAAACAATAAATAGGAAAATGCTTGGACAACTTGAACAAGGTGGACATAGCAAACTAAATGTTTATATAAAACAACTCAATTTTGTATTTATGAAGAAATCAAAATTAATCTTCTTAGGAATATTTGTTTTAATTTTCAATCTGATTTGGGAATTTTCTCACTATGGGCTCTATGTTGATTTAACAGGCATCCCTTCAACTTTTCATCTCGTTATTGCAAGTTTTACAGATTTGATATTAATCTCGTTCATATTCTTAATTATCTCAGTTTTTAGAAAGAGTATAAATTGGATTGAAAAACCTAAGAAGTCTGACTATTTTATCATTGTCTTATTTGGAATAATAATTGCAACCATAATAGAAATTTACTCCTTATTAAATGGAAGATGGGCTTATAGAGATTTAATGCCAACCATCTTAGGGATTGGAATTAGCCCATTAATACAACTGTTTACTACTGTAATAATAGGTATCATATTACTCAATTTTTTAAAAAGATGTAAAGTGATTAGTCATTAATTTTTAGGTTTAATAATAACAGATACGTAAGTTAGTTATGGAAAATTTAATAAAAAAGAATAGAATATTTTTTGATAGAATTGCAAAATATTATGATTTCAGTATCTTCAAAAAATGGCAGAAAAATGTAAAGAATACTGCATTTGAAATGATTTATATTAAAGACCATTCAAAAGTTCTTGATGCAGGATGCGGAACTGGAAGTTTATTAGACACTTTAAATCAAATGAATAAAAATCTTCAATTATATGGGATAGACATTTCTCCAGTAATGCTAAAAATAGCTAAAAAGAAATCAATAAGAGCGCATTTTAAATTAAGTTCGGTAGAAGAGATAAATGAAAAAGAATTTTATGATTATGTTTTTAGCACTGATACCTTTCATCATTATGAAAATCAAGATTTGGCAATGCAAAATTTTTACAGAGCTTTGAAAAAAGAGGGTTATTTAATTATCATTGACTTTGATTTCAGAATATTTAATAATATCTTTCATAAAATTGAGCCAGGAAATAGTAAGATGAATTCTTCTTTACAACTCAAGAATTTATTTAAGAAATATGGATTCAAGGAAGTCAAACAAAAGAGAGTAGGTTTAGTCAATGTAATAACTATCGGAAGGAAAAATAGACAAAATTCATAAGACTTATATATTAGAATATTCTAATGTATTAATGAAAGAACTATATAATCTGCATGCTGAGATGTGTAAGGTGTTCTCTAACCCTACAAGGTTAGAGATTCTTAATTTACTTAGAGATAAAAAGATGTCTGTTACAGAACTTATAAATAAATCAAAATTAAGTCAAGCAAACATATCTCAACATCTTTCAATAATGAAATCTAGGGGGATTGTATTTTCTAAAAGAGATGGCAAAATGATTTATTATAAATTATCAAATCAAAAGATACTCAAAGCATTTGATATTATCAAAGAAGTCCTGGCTGAAAGACTGGAAAAAAATAGAAAAATATTAGTGGAGGTAAAAGCATGAAAGTTTATTTAGATAATAATGCAAGTACACCTATTGATTCTAATGTAATTAAGGAGATGAAACCATATATCGAGGAATATTATGGTAATCCTTCAAGTGGACACTGGCTAGGTAAAAAAGGAAAAAGTGCTATTGAAAATGCAAGAAAACAAGTTGCTGATTTAATTGGAGCCAAGCCCTCAGAAGTTATTTTTACTAGTGGTGGAAGTGAGTCAAATAATCATGCATTAAAAGGTATTGCCTCTGCATATAGAGGAAAAGGGAACCATATTATAACCTCAGTTATAGAACATCCTGCAATAACAAATCCCTGCAAATATCTCGAAAGAGAGGGGTTTAATGTGACATATGTTAGTGTGGATGAATTTGGGAGAATTAATTTAGACGAGATTAAAAATGCAATAACTGACAAAACAATATTAATTTCAATTATGCATGCCAATAATGAAACAGGGACAATTCAGCCAATTGCAGAAATTGGAAAAATTGCAAGGGAAAAAGATATTTATTTTCATACAGATGCAGCACAATCTGTTGGAAAAATACCTATTGATGTAAATAAATTAAACATTGATTTATTATCTATTGCAGGTCATAAATTTTATGCACCCAAGGGGGTTGGAGCATTATACATAAAAGAAGGGGTTAAATTAGAGCCTTTGATTCATGGAGCAAATCACGAATTTGGGCAGAGGGCTGGAACTGAAAATGTTGCAGGAATTGTCGCTTTAGGGAAAGCAAGCCAGATAGCTTTGGAAAATATGGATAAATACAATAAAGAAATTCAAAGATTGAGAGATTTATTACATGAAAAATTAAAATCTGCAGTAGATGTCAAATTAAATGGACATCTTACAGAGAGATTACTGAACACGTTAAATCTTAGTTTTAAGGGAGTCGACAGCACGGAATTGTTATCTAAATTGGATGATATTGCTTTATCTACAGGTTCGGCATGCCATGATAATGTAAAAGAGCCATCTAAAGTTCTAATAGAAATGAATGTCCCTAAGGATTTGGCATTAGGAGCAATTAGATTTAGTCTTGGAAAATTTAACACAGAAGATGAGATAAATTATGTAGTTGATGAAATAAAAAGATTAATGGAGAAAACAAAATGAAAAAAATAATATTATTAAGCATGTTAGGAATTATTTTATTTAGTTTTTTAGTTGTAGCTCAAGAAGAACATGATTTTAGTAAAACAAAACAGTTAATAGATTCTGGGATAAGTTGTAGTGAATTAACAAATGAGCAACTTGAAGATATTGGAGATTATTATATGGAACAAATGCATCCCGGAGAAGCGCACGAATATATGGATGAAATGATGGGGGGAGAAGGTTCGGAATCATTAAAACAAGTTCATATTAATATTGCTAAAAGGATTTATTGTAATGAAAATGTTTATGGCATGATGAATGGTGGTATGATGGGTTGGGGAATGATGAGAAATTACTATTATCAGAATCCGCAAAATAACAATTCTTATCAAAATACCTTTATTGGATTTCAAATATTCTTTTATGTTCTTTTAGTTTTAGTAGTTATTATCTTAATTTTAATAATACTATTGTTAGTAAATAAATTAAAAAAACATGGAGGTAAAAAATGAAAGATAACAATAATTTAATAATTGGAATAGTAATTGCAGTATCTGTATTCTTACTTTTAGGAATGTTTGGTTTTGGCGGAATGATGGGGGGATATGGTATGATGGGAAATTGGAATTATGGTTTTGGAGGCATGTGGATATTTGGGTTTTTATTTATGGCATTAATCTTAGCAGCATTAATTCTATTTATTTTGTGGTTAGTTAAACAATTGCAGGATGATAATAAAAGATGAAACAAATATTAATATTGGGTGGAGGAATAGGAGGTTTAGTGGTAGCTAACAAACTCCGCAAAAAATTGGGTAAAGAACATAAGATTATGTTAATTGATAAAAATGATAAACACATTTATGCCCCGTCTTTTTTATGGGTAATAGAAGGAAAAAGAAATGCTGAAAAAATACAAAAACCGCTTGAATTTCTCAAAAGAAGAGGAATTAGTTTTGTTAATGAAAAAGTTGTAAAAATAGAACCTGAAAAAAATATTGTTAGGACAAATGAAAATAACTTTAGTTACGACTATTTGATTATCTCTCTTGGAGCTGAACTTGTTCCTGAAAATATAAAGGGTCTTTCTCAGGCAGGATATAATCTTTATCAAATTGAAGAAGTAGAAAGATTGAGGGAGGATTTAAAGGAATTTAAAGGTGGAAAGGTTGCTGTTGTTATTTCTTCTCTTCCTTTCAAATGCCCAGCTGCTCCTTATGAAGCTGCTTTTCTTCTTGATGAATATTTTTATAAAAGAGGAATGCGAAGCAAGACAGACATCATGGTTTATACTCCAGAAACATTGCCAATGCCTTCAGCAGGTCCAGAAAATGGCAAGATAATTAAATCAATGTTAGAATCAAGAAATATTAATTTTATTCCAGAAGTTCAATTAGTTTCTGTTGATTCAGATAAAAAAGAACTAAAATTTAAAGAAGGGAAAATAGTTAATTATGATATGCTAATTTTTGTTCCTCCTCATCAAGGTCCAAGGGTTATAAAAGATTCTAAATTAGGCAATGAATCTGGGTGGATTCCTGTTAATAAATATACCTTGAAAACAAAATACAATAATGTTTTTGCAATTGGTGATGTATCCTCTATAACCTTGGATTCCGGAAAACCTTTATCTAAAGCAGGGGTTTTTGCTCATCTTGAAGCAGAGGTTGTAGCAGAGAATATAGTTGCAGAGATTAATGGTTTAAATCCTAATAAAAAATATGACGGGCAAGCTTATTGTTTTTTAGAGTTGGGATATGGCAAATCTGGTTTTGCTGGGGGTAATTTTTATTCAAAACCGGTTCCTATGATAAAAATGAGAAGACCTGGGAGATTATGGCACTGGGGAAAAATTTTACTTGAAAAATATTGGTTTTGGAGGTATTTTTAAGGAAAAATGATAGCTGAAGAAAAACCAAAGTATATTTTGGGACTGTTAAGAATTAGCATGGGCTTGATACTTTTATGGGCTTTTTTTGATAAATTATTTGGATTCAGATTTGCTACATTGCCTAATAAATCATGGTTAGCAGGAAGCTCTCCGACATCAGGATTTTTATTGAATGCAGTTCACGGTCCATTTGCTGAATTTTTTAAAAGTCTAGCAGGGAATGGATGGGTAGACTGGATATTCATGTTAGGATTACTTTTAATTGGATTGTCATTAGTCTTTGGAATTTTTATGAAATTAGCTAGCCATTCTGGAATAGTAATGTTCTTGCTGATGTGGTTAGCTCTTTTGCCTCCTGAAAATAATCCTATTTTTGATGAACACATTATTTACTCTCTTGTTTTAATTTTGCTATCTTCTTTTAAAGCAGGAAAATATCTTGGTTGGGGGAATCAATGGACTAAAACTAAATTAGTAAGAAGATATCCTTTTTTAGAATGAAACTCGGAATAATAATTAGCACAAGTGAACCTGAAACCGTTTGGAATGTTTATAGATTAGCTAATTTTGCTTTAAATGAAGGAGATAAAGTAAAAGTTTTCTTACTAGCGAAGGGTGTTGAATCAGAAGTGGGAAGTGAAAAATATAATGTCAAAGAACAAATTGACCAATTTACTTCTAAGGGTGGAGAGATATATGCTTGTGGAACTTGTTTGAAATCAAGGCAGATGGATAGCAGAGATACTTGTCCTCTTTCCTCAATGAAAGACTTATATCAGATAGTTAAAGAATCAGATAAGGTTTTGACTTTTGGATAATATTTACTATCCTTGATTTTTTAACAAATCACACAATAAAATAATTGCGATAAACTTTTATACTCTCATTCTATTAACTTTTTATGACAGAAGAAAACAAAACAGAAGAAACATCTGAGAGTACCTCAGAAAGTGAAACAGAGGAAACAGAAGAAGAAAAGAAAAAGAAGGAAGAGAAAAAGGAAGAACCTTCAGAAGAACAAAAATAAGTTTCCTCATCTACTAATTTTAATTTTTTTATTTTTTAATTTGTAAATGTAGATTTGAGTAGATTTTATAAGTTAGTAATATTTGATAGTATTATGAAGAAGAAAAGATACACTTTCAGAAACTATATTGAATATATGAAAGATAACCCTAAAGGATTATGGTTTAAGATGAGGTTATATGGTTGGGGTTGGGTTCCTGTAAGTTGGGAAGGTTGGTTAGTTGTTTTAGGATTTGTTGGAATTCTGTTATTGAATGGTGTTTACTTTGCTTCCAAAATATCTCCTAATGGACAACCAACTACTTTTGATTTAGGTTTATTCTTTGGAATTATGATAGTATCAATAGTTTTCCTATTCTGGATTTGTTACAAGAAAGGTGAATGGCCTAAGTGGAGTTGGGGACGATAACATGAAAAAGAAAGGTGAAAAAACAAATGAACTACGCAATCGCAGCAAGCTGCGGGGTATCAATAAATTCGAATAAAGTCAACTGATCAATATTTCTACCTTGGCTAATCACATATTTCTTAACTTCATCCAATCCCCTTCCATCACCGACGGTGTCGATGTGACCTCCATCAGTCCAAAACTCTCCTCCCCAAAGTTCATCTTCCTTCAGCTTCGGAAACTTCTTGAATATCTGGATTGCCAAGATACTTTTACAGATTTGCATAATCCTCGACGGGGAATATTTTGGAGGTCCTTCAATTACTAGATGAACGTGATCATCTTCGTAGCCCAAAGCGTCAAACCAAAGATAATATCTTTCGCTGATTCCATTACAAACTTCTTTCATGAATTCAAACATCTCTGGAGTTATCAATCCCTTTCGATACTTCACGACAAAAACCATATGATATCGAATTCTGTAAGAGCAATGAGGAGCCTTCCTAACTTTCATCCATCTATCGAGAAGAGCGACTATTAATTTTTATCGCAACAAGCTGCGGGGTAAACCCCAGGAAGGAATTTAGTTAAAAGAGAGGCTTATATTGCACTTCACTCTCAATCAACATTATTTAGAATTATTAAGTGGATCATTATTATCTTGATAATGTATGCTGTTTATCTTTGGAAGGGATGGTTTGCAATGGGCTTATCTATTATATTGGGCATTGTATTAGGTTTGTCTATGCATTTCTTTCTTCGTTGGAAAACCCATAGCTGGACGCGTGCTTGGAGTAAATTTAAACCAATCAAAACACCATTTGACTGACATCCTCTCAGCCCTAAAGGGTTAGTGCTTCGCACTAACTCTTCGCTTCGCTCAGAGCTGAGGGTCCTTTCGCTTTACTGCAACGCGTGGTGCCTCTCTTGATTTTCGACATCTCCAGAGTAGCTATCTTTTTAAAGCTGGAACCTTTTATCTCAATAATAAGAGAGAACCTTCATATCTATTTTATGCCCCCACGAGGACAGGAACTTAAAGGTACACGTTCCTTAAAGAAAAATGCTTATTTGCCAATTAGCCAGGGATTCCAAACAAGAAGTATTGCAACAGACACAGCAGTAACCAAGCAGCTCCAAACAGCAGTTGTAAACTGTTCTACATCTGAAGCACTTCTGAAAAATATGATAAAGCTAACTACTGCAACGATTGCAAGTATGATGCTTAATATGTCTTTGATTTTCATGTTTAGTTTAAGATCTTAAACTTTTTAGAGTTTTTGCTTTACTGGAGATTAAAAAACTCAATTATTAGATTAAGTATCTGTTGAGGATTTGCATCATCTAATTCCTTTTTATTACTCACATGATAAAGAGAATGCGTTTTATCATTAGCATCATCTTTAAATTTTTCAGATAGTTGAAGGATTCTCTGGACGAGTTTCTTTTCATCTGGATCAAAACCGCTAG
>Ga0209727_1000238_pt1 | contig 69134 bp, 63 predicted proteins | sample RifGroC1_FD_183995 | JGI IMG/M metagenome (GOLD analysis project Ga0209727, IMG submission 183995) | Groundwater microbial communities from Rifle, Colorado, USA - Groundwater C1 (SPAdes) (version 2) | ecosystem: Environmental > Aquatic > Deep subsurface > Groundwater | place: Rifle, Colorado... | reverse complement strand
AGTTTGTATCTGCTAATAATCTACCAATTAGAGTACTTTTTCCATGGTCAACATGACCTATTACTACAAAATTAAGTTGTTCTTTTTCCATAATATTCTCCTAATATACCTCAATCGTTTGTTCCCCTATATATACTTACGATTTAATCTGTGTATATAAAACATGAAGAACACTTGTAATTTTTTGAGGAGGGAAAGTGTGTTCTTCATATTTAATGACTCTACATATAACCATCGCGTCTTAGGTTTTCTAATCCGCCACCGTCTTCTTTGTCTTGAGCTCGTCCTGAACGTTCTGCAATGTTTGCAAGTTTTCCAGTTTTTAATTCTTCTATTATCTCGTCTACATTTTTTGATATAGAATTAATTGGAGTTGTACAAGGATAACACCCCAAAGACCTATACCTCTTGCCTTGCCCCTGATCAAAATACAAAGATATTACTGGAATGTTTTCTTTTTTGATATACTCCCAGATGTCAAGCTCTGTCCAGTCGAGTAATGGGTGTATTCTTATATGGCAACCTTTTGGAAAATCGGTGTTAAAATATTGCCAAACTTCTGGAGGTTGGTCACCTACATTCCACTCATTATTTTCGGAGCGAGGAGAAAAACATCTTTCTTTAGAACGGCTTCCTTCTTCGTCTGCTCTAATGCCAACGATTACACCGTTAAAAGGGTCTGTTTTTGCGTCTTTAATATATTTTTTTAGATTGTGGTCGAGTCTGTATCTTTGCCATTCACCAGAAAGAGTATGTTTTAGAGCATCACTTTTTAGATATTTACAACAAGTGAGCCTATCAACTTTTTGATCTGGGAATGTATATTTTTTTTGTAAGGCTTCGGAGTTTTCACCATAAATCATATCGAGTTTCCACTCTAAAGCAATTTTATCTCTAAACTCAATCATTTCTGGTATCTTGTAGTGTGTGTCTATATGAACAAGTGGAAAAGGAATATGTCCAAAAAAAGCCTTCCTCGCGAGGTATAGTAAAACTGTACTATCTTTACCAATTGACCATAGCATCCCGAGATTTTTTGTTTTAAAATATTTATAAGCATCTCGTAAAATAAAAATGCTTTCTGCTTCAAGTCTTTCAATCCTATCCATTTTGTCCTCCTCATTTTTTTACATGCAATCCACATTCTCTACTATCTGGATTTTCCCACCACCACCTACCAGAACGAGGGTCATCTCCGTCCCTAACTTCTTTGGTACATGGAAGGCAACCTATGCTTTTAAATCCTTTGTCGTGTAAATAATTGTATGGAATGTTATTTTTTTTAACATATTCCCACACTTGACTATCTTCCCAGTTACAAATTGGGTTAATCTTAAAAATGTTGTGATTGTCATCCCATTCTATAACTTGTATATTTTCTCTGGTTATTGATTGGCTCTTTCGTAAGCCACAAATCCAAAGTTTTGTGTTTTCTAACGCTCTTTTTAATGGATTTAGCTTTCTTATTTTGCAACAAAGTTTTCTGTCTTCAATACTGTAATAAAATAGATTTACGCCTTTTTTTGAAACAATTTCTTCAAGTTCTTTATAGTCTGGAAAAAATATTTGATACTTAATCCCATACTTTGCAGAAGAAAGTTGTATCAAATCATAAGTCTCCTGAAAAAGCCTTCCAGTATCAAGTACAAATATTTGTGCGTCTTTACTAATTTTTACAAACATTTCAGTTAAAATCATATCTTCAACACTAAGACTTGATGCAAGTTTAATATTTTGTATTCCAAATTCATTTTTTGCAAACTCCAAAACTTCTTGCGGTGTCTTATCTTTTAATATTTCTAAATATTCATTCAATTTTTCTTTCATTTTAATACCTCTGGTTGATTATTCAAAAGCGACATTCGCGAATGTCACCTTTATATATTTTGTGTTATAATGATAATCGTTCAGATTGTCATTATATACCTGAAATGTTCTTTTACAACTTGTTTATTTAAAAGAAGTTATAAAAAAGTTTATCGCTGAATTTAAGACAAACCTGAAACATTTCAGTATATATACCAAAAAAGTTCTTGATTTGTCACAAATTCAAAAAGTTAAATACTGTCATTATCTATACTTACATAATCTAATCCGTGTCAATCTGTGGCAATCCGATTAATCTGTGTTATATATTATATTCTGGAGGTGCGCCTTTTTTCTTACCAAACGGTATTTTGTCCCAAAGTCTTTCGTGGACAAAAAAAAGTATTATTTTTGCAACAAAATCGCCAGCACCGATTATTAATGCTACATCTATTTTTTTAGTCAACACATAAGAGATAACAAGAGTTGCCAAAGACCCCGCTATTCTCCACGAAAACGCTTTAATCAAACTTCTAATTGGATGTTCTTGCATATTATCCCCCTTAAGAAATACTTTTGTAATGTGTTATAATGTCAGTAACAAGTGCGAATGTTTTTTGCTTATTATTATTTAAATTTACCAATTTTTCTGCATTATAAATTAAATCTTGGTAGGATTTATCTATTATACCAGTATTTATAAAATTTTTAGTAAAAGCATTAAAAACTACTTGTTTATCATTAGTTTCTATCCCTTTTGTCAATAAAATCATTCGTAAAGCAGTAAAAATAATTTGATGCAAATAAGAGTTTATTTTTTCTTCGTTAGACTCATTTTCTATATCAAGTTTAATTTTTTCTATGATTTTAATGTCTTTTTCTATAAAGTCAAAAAGTCCAGCAGAGCATTCTCCACTACCTTTTCCAATTAAACTAAAAATTTCATCGCTACCCCAATCACAGTAGAATGTTTTATCTTCTTCAAAAAAAGGAATAGTTTTATATTTTTCGTTTAAAAGTTTTATTAATAATTCTTTTCCTGTCATATTAAAATACTCATAAAAAGACTCATAATTTGCAAAGACTTTCAAATAGTCATTAAAAAACTCATTTAATAGCAATGGCAATTTTTTTGCTCCGATTTCGCCTATTTTTGTTGAAAATATCAAATTATCGCATTTTATTGTAAAACCACAGACTATATTATAAGCAAGATAAATATTCTCACCTTTTTTTGCAACAAATCCATAAAACCCCAAGTCTCCTACCCAATGTTTACCACAGCAATTTGGGCAACCAGAGATATTTATCTTTGGTTTTTTATTGTATGGAATATGTGATAGTTCTTGATTAATCAATTTTAAAATTTCACTGCTCAAATTTTTTGATAAACCAATCCCAAGTTTGCAAGTATCAGCACCAGTACAACTAACCAAAGTATCAGATAGTGGAATGCTATACGCTTCAAAAGTTTTGGTTAAAAAGTTATAAAAATTTGCTAAATATTCCTTATGAATGTTTCTTATTTGAATATTTTGTTCTTTTGTAAATCTAATCGTATTTTCTCCAAAATTATCCAGAAAATCGCTTAATTTTATAACATCTGATGCTTTTATATCTCCAAGTTTTATCGGCAATAAAATCGAATAAAGGTCTTGTTGTTTTTGCTGAAATACAAACGATGATTGCCATAAAGAATATTCTTTTGTATTATTTTCTTCCTTTATAAGGGCAAATTTTTGTTGCTTATTTTCAATAGGTGTAATTGGTAGAATATAATTTTGTTCAATTTTTATTTTTTGATATTCTTTATCAAAAACACTAAAAAATTCTTTTTCACCAAGTTTATCAAACAAAAACCTGAGGCGGGATTTGTGCCTATTTTTCCTATCACCAAATTGATTAAAAATATTTTTAACAGTTTTTGCAACATTATAAAGTTCTGTATCATCTATAAAATCAAAAAGCAATTTACCTGTGGCATATTTTGCACCCATTCCGCCAGAGATAAAAACCTTAAAACCTTTTTTGTTATCTTTAATCTTTGCAACAAACCCAAGGTCTGCCAAAATCGCAGACTCCAAATCATCCGTAGAGTTTACAAAGGCAAATTTTAATTTCCGTGGTAAACCAAAAGAATCATTTTCTTCCAAAAATTTTGTAACCAAACTCACTGCATAAGGGACAATATCAAATACCTCGTTTTTATCAATCCCTGAGTTTACAGAAACAACAACATTTCTTATTGTATTGCCACCACCGCCACGAGTAGAAAGTCCAAATCCATATAATTCTTTCAATATAAATGGAATGTCTTTGAGTTTAATATCGTGTAATTGAACCTCTTGTCTCGTGGTAATGTGAATCTTACCTTCCCCAAATTTTTGTGAAATCTTAGCGATCTCTAAAAACTGAGAAGGAGTAATAATCCCACCTGTACAACGAATCCTAACCATAAATGTATCAGGTGTCCTCTGTTCATAAATCCCAAAAGGCACTCTATAAGACTTTAGAGTAGCACCATCCATTTCACCACTAAGATTTTTATTTATTAACCCGATTAAATCATCAATTTCTTGTAAAAAATTTTTTGGTAACTCATAACCTTTAACCATATCTTTACTCCTATTCACTACCATTACTATCAAATTAGTATAGAATGTATTATAATAATCAAATCAAAATAAGTCAAGTAATTTTTAAAAGAATTTATAAAAATTAATAGAAAAATTTGACTATTATTTTTTAAATATTGTTGCGTGAAAATTTAACATAAAAAACAATATTTTATTATAATTAATTTAAAATAAATATTATTAACTCCATACATCCCTATCTGTAAGAAATTTATCAATAAATCAAGATTGCTCCAAAACCACTTATAATTTAACTTTTATTTTTAGCCAAAATATATTATACTTACAATTAATATTACTCAAAAAAGGTATAGATATGGAAGATTTAATTGAATTAGAGAATGTTTCTATTGTAAGAGAAGGAAAAACTATTTTAAAAGACATTAATTTTAAAATGGATTCTTCTGAAAACTGGGCAATAATTGGTAGAAATGGCAGTGGCAAATCGTTTTTACTTAGGATTTTGAGTGGAAACCTTTTTCCATCAACAGGGATTGTAAAAATATTTGGCAAACAACTCGGTTTTGTAAATATCTGGGATTTGAGAAAAGAAATTGGTTTTGTAAGTGATCATCTCCAAAGAGAATACGATAGAGAAACCCGTGTAATTAATGTTATTTATTCTGGCTTTTTTGCAAGTAATGGACTTTATCAAGATGTAACAGACGAGATGAAAGAAAAAGTTGTTGATATATTAGAATTTTTAGAAATATTCCACCTAAGAGATAGGGTTTTTGGACATCTATCAAGTGGTGAACAAAAAAAAGTTTTAATCGCAAGGTCTTTGGTTTTTAGCCCAAAATTACTTATTTTTGATGAGCCTTGCAATAACCTCGATCTTGCATCAAAAGAAGATGTGCTACATTCTATACAAAAACTCGTCCAAAAAGGGCATAATATAGTTTTTGTTACACATCATATAGAAGAAATTATTCCACAAATTAACAATGTCCTATTTTTAAAAGAAGGTAAAATAATAAAATCTGGTGACAAAGTAAAAATGATGAATAAAAAATTATTAAACAATCTCCTTTCTTATAAATTTGGCGTTGTCAAAAAAAATGGATGGTATTATTTTAAACATTTTTAACTGAGTGAGAATAATATGTTATGTTGACATCTAAAAAAATTATGTGTATATTAAAATCAGGTATCTTAGTTTGAAAAGGTTTTTATGGAAAAAAAAGAACAAATTTTAACAATCGAGGCTGGTAAAACAGAAAAACATTACTGGGCTGATTTGTGGAAATATAGAGAATTATTTTTATTTTTGTCGTGGCGTGATATTTTGGTTAGATATAAACAAACTGTCATTGGCATTTTGTGGAGTATCCTTCGTCCCTTTGTAACTATGATAATTTTTACAATAGTTTTTGGGAAACTCGCAAAATTTCCATCTTACGACATTCCTTATCCTATTTTTGTTTTTTTGGGAATGCTTCCTTGGCAATTTTTTGCAAATTCTTTTAGCGAGGCAAGCAATAGTTTGATTTCAAACTCAAACATTATTTCAAAAATTTATTTTCCACGAATAATTATTCCAACAACTTCTGTTATTGTATCATTGATTGATTTTTTCATTTCTTTTTTGATACTTGCAGGTTTATGTATATTCTACCAATTTATACCATCGTATAGAATAATTTTTGTTCCATTATTTTTAATACTGGCATTTTCAACATCAATTGGTTTTGGGTTAATTATTGCTTCGTTAAATGTAAAATATAGAGATTTTAGATACATTGTCCCTTTTATCGTACAACTTGGGCTTTATATATCACCAGTTGGCTTCACAAGTGCTGTAATTCCAGAAAAATTTAGATTTTTGTATGCTCTAAATCCTATGGTTGGGGTAATTGACGGCTTTAGATGGGCTTTTACTGGCAAAACACAAATTAATGTTACAGGACTTGCAATTTCAATAATTTTATCTATATTTTTATTGATTTTTGGTATATATTACTTTCGCAAAACAGAAAAATCTTTCGCAGACATAATATAACACGGATTGGTACGGATTTTTTCAGATTAACACAGATTAAACTTTGGGTATAGGAATAAAATGGATTTTACAATAAAAGTAGAAAATATTGGTAAGAAATATATAATTTCTCACAAACAAAAAGAAAAGTATCTTGCCTTACGAGATGTAATTGCAAATAGTTTTAAAAATATTGCAAAAAAGATCGCAGGTAAAAAAGAGCCCAATCCGACAAAAGAAGAGTTTTGGGCATTAAACGATATTAATTTTACCATAAAAGAAGGCGAACGAGTTGGCATAATCGGTAGAAATGGTGCAGGCAAATCAACACTTCTTAAAATTTTAAGTCGAATTACAGAGCCATCCACTGGTAAGTTTAGCATAAAAGGACGAGTTGCAAGCCTTTTAGAAGTAGGGACAGGATTCCATCCAGAGCTTACTGGTCGCGAAAACATTTTTTTGAATGGTGCAATTTTGGGGATGACAAGACAAGAAATCAAAAAAAAATTTGACGAAATAGTAGCATTCTCCGAAGTCGAAAAATTTTTGGATACACCTGTAAAACGATATTCTTCTGGAATGTATGTTAGACTCGCATTTGCAGTTGCAGCACACCTTGAGCCAGAAATATTAATAGTTGACGAAGTGCTTGCAGTGGGAGACGCCCAATTTCAAAAAAAATGTCTTGGCAAAATGAACGACATAGGTAAAGATGGACGGACAGTGCTATTTGTGAGCCACAATATGGGAGCGATAAAACAACTTTGTAATACTGCAATATTTTTGAAAGATGGAAAAATATTATATGAGGGACTTGTTGATAAGGCAATAAAAGAGTATATGACTTTTTCTTATTCTAATAACAAAATTAATAATTGCAATTTTTCAGGGACATTAGCAAATTCGATAATTTTTGAAGAGATATACATAAATGAAAAAAAAGATCAGATAAATTTATCGCCTTCAGATGAGATATTGGTAAAAATAAAAGGAAAAGCGATTGAAGATATATTAAATTTTAGAGTTACACTTTCAATCTATAAAGATGAAATAAGGGTTGTGACAATGCACGATGTAGAAAATCCAGTTACATTATTGGAAGGTTATTTTGAGTCTCTTTTTAAAATTCCAAATTTTTTTCTTAGACCTGGTGATTATAGTGTATCAATAGGCGGATATAGAGAAGGAGCAAGTGACTGGACATTTGGAAGAGATATACTATCTTTTACTGTTGCTGAAGAGTGGAGTAAAAAGAATGATTTTGCGAATGTTGGGGTTGTTAATTTACCTTACTTCGGTGAAAGGATTTGTTTAGAAAAAAATGAAAAATATAATTAAATTTTTTGTTAGATTATTTTTTAAAATTATTGGTGAAAAAAATGCAAAAACTCTAGTAGTTTTTATTGGTAAGTTATTGGGTGCTGATCCATCTATAATAAAAGCATCTTTTAATCAGGACAGTAAAAATTTATTAATTACAGTTTATCAAAAAATAGGAATATTAAATTATGGAAATGAACAGGTAACTGGTGAGTATTTTGTTTTAGAAAATATTTTAAAAAATATTTATAATGATGAAGAAAATATAGTATTTTTTGATGTTGGTGCAAATAATGGAAACTATTCAAAATTGTTACGACAATTTTTTAAAAAACCTAAAATTTATGCGTTTGAACCTTTTGAAAAAATATACACTTCATTAGTTGGAAATTTATCATCGCTTAATATAAATTGTATAAATAAAGCTCTCGGAGCAACTGTTTCAAAAATTAATATTTATAATGATAAAAATGATGAAAAAAGTGAACTCGTTACAATTCACAAAAATTCTTTGGATACTCTTTTTCAACTCAAAGATATTGAGACTCAGGAAGTCCAAATGATTTCGATAGATTCTTTTTGCTTTGAGAATAAAATAAATAAAATTGATTTTCTTAAAATTGATGTTGAAGGGTCTGAGTTGGAAGTTTTGAAGGGTGCAAAAAAATTAATTGAAGATAATAAAATTGGCATAATTCAATTTGAATTTAATGAGTTTAATATTTTTGCTCATGTTTTTTTAAAAGATTTTTATGACATCCTTTCACAATATAATTTTTATAGAATAAAAAATGATGGTTTGATACCAATTTTAAAATATGATAGTTTTAATGAAATATTCAAATATCAAAATATTTTAGCAATAAATAAAAATATGTCAGTAAAGGAAAATATTTTATGTTAAAAAGAGTGATTTTATTTTTCTTAAAAAAATTGGGCTATAAAATAGTAAAAATAGATAAAAAAACTCAAAAAATAGAACTAACTGGCTACAATAAATTAGAACAAAACTATAAAAATATAGATTTATTAAAACTTCATTTTGGTTGTGGACCTCGAATTTTAAAAGGATGGATAAATATTGATATTTGTTATGCTCATTATTCTGACTACTTAAAGTATTATACTGATAAATATTATCCAGAAAATGTTCGAGGTGATATTTCAGATTTTTATGATATTGATATTACCAAAACTGGGTTACCACTTCCAGATAACTCTGTTGATGTTATTTTTCATGAAGATTTTTTAGAACATTTATCTCAAAAAGATCAGTTTTTATTCCTAGCAGAAACATATAGAGTATTAAAACCAGAAGGAATTCATAGAGTTAATACACCAGATATTATATCTGCTATGAAAAAATCAAAATTTCAAAAAGGAATAATTGGCGTGTACAAAGAAGAATGGGATAAAAGTTCTCACATAAATATTCTTTCTAAAAACAATCTTGAAGAAATGGCTAAAATTGTGGGTTACAAAGAAGTACGGTTTAATTCAAGAGACAAAAGCAATTCTAATTTGATCCCATTAGAATATAGACCTGACCCTAACGATAGAGAAGAAGATGGAAATATTTTTGCGGATTTGATCAAATGAAAATATATATTTTACCTGTAAATGATAAATTTATGCCTAAAACTCAACCATTCAAATATCCTCAACATAATAAAGATTTTGGTGTAGAACAAGATTTTTATCTTTTTCTACAAAACAATAAAGATTATTTAACTGATGACCCACAAAAAGCGGATTGGCATTATATTCCTATTTTTTGGACGAGATGGCATCTTAACCATAATTACGGAAAAGAAGGATTGGAAGAACTCCAAAATGAAGTGGATAGGCTACTATTAGATGATAATAAAACATTTACTGTTTGTCAATATGACGATGGCACTGTTGTAAATATCAAAAAATCTAAGGCTTTTTTAGCTTCTAGAAAAACTAATGAAGGGTATGATATTCCTTTGTTATGTTCCCCTCACAAAGAGCCTTTCTTTAAACCTCAAAAAAAATATTTAGCGTCTTTTTTGGGAAGAATAGCAACTCACCCTATAAGACAATCAATGCTGGCATTATTAAAAGATAGAAGAGACGTTTTTATCTATGATGGGTCTCTAAAAACAAATGCTTATGTAAAAAAAATTATGGAATCATATATTTCACTGTGTCCTCGTGGATATGGTGGAAGTTCTTTTCGTTTTTTTGAATCTATGCAGCTTGGAGTAGTGCCATTTTTAGTGGGAGATATAGATACCAGACCATTTAAAAATTTTATTAACTGGGATGAAATGAGTTTTTACAGCGAGAATACTGAAAATATGCTCAATATCATCAAAAACTATGATAATAACAAATTAATTTCTATGGGACTAAAATGTAAAGAATTTTATTATAATAATTTGATTTATCAAAAATGGTGCAAATATGTAATTTATCAACTGGAGGATGTTAAAAATGGGTAATATTAAGGATATAATTAATAAATATAAATCAGAAGCCGAAAATTGTTGGTCTCAATCTTATTCTCCTTTTTCAAAAGTTATTAATTCTTTTAGTTTTAAAATTGGGGTAGAGATAGGGGTTGCTTTTGGAGGACATTCTGAATATATTTTACAAAATACAAGTGTAGATAATTTATATGGAGTTGATCCTTATTTACATATAGAAAATTACAAAGACCCTATGAATCTTCCTCAGGATCAATTTGATGAACTTTACAATTTTACAGTAAATAGACTATCAAACTATAACAATAGATATAAACATATTAGAAAAAAATCTTGCGATGCTGTAATAGAATTTAATAATAATGAATTAGATTTTGTTTACATTGATGCAGACCATTCTTATAATGGTGTTTTTAATGACTTATGCTTATGGTTTTGTAAAGTGCGTGAAGGTGGAATTATTGGTGGACATGATTATGAGCATCCTAATTTCCCTGGTGTAAAGCAGGCAATAGATGAGTTTTTTCGTAGATTTGATTGGAAAGTAAATTATGAAGGTGATGGCGTTTGGTGGGTAGAAAAGAAAAAAATAAATATAAGTTTTTTTATTCCTGCTTATAATTGTGAAAAAACTATTGAAGAAACGGTTGATTCGATTTTTAATAATAATTTTACCTTAGGTGATGAACTTGTTATTGCAAATGATGCCTCAAAAGATAAAACTTTAGAACTTCTCGAAAAACTCAAAGATAAATATAAAGATAAAGAGATCAAAATAATAAATCATAATAGAAATAAAGGTGGAGCAGCAGCAAGAAATACTGCCATTGAAAATACGAATAATCCATTATTATTTTGTTTGGATTCTGACAATGTATTGGAAGAAAACAGTATATCTAAACTTAAAGATTTTTTAATTAATTCAGGTTCAGATGTTTCTGCTTTTAGAGAAATCAGATATTTTGTTAATAATATCAGAGAAATAACTCATAACTGGATATATAAAGAAGGACTTATTACATTAGGATATATTCTTTCAAATTATAAAATACCACCTGCAAGTGGAAATTATTTATTTACAAAAGAAAGTTGGGTAAGAGCAGGTTCTTATCCAGAGTTTGCTGGTGCTTTAGACACATGGGGATTTGGATTTAGACAAGTTGCGACTGGTTCTAAGATGAGGGTTATGTCGGATTTGTACTATTATCATAGACATGGGTTTGAATCTTATTGGGTTAGTTTTTCAAAAAAGAATTCTATATCTTTAAGAGCACTTCAGATAATTATACCTTTTATTGATGTGATTGATGATAGAGATATTAATTATATTACATCTTCTAAAACTCGCCATATATGGTTTGACAATATAGAAAAAAGACCATTAAGAATAAAAAAAATAGAAAACAAAACAAATATAAGCCTAATAACTTTGATAAAGAAAATATTAGTTAAACTAAGAAATAAAATTTTAAAATGATAATATTTTGTAAAAAAAAAATCAAAACTCGTTATAGAAATTATAATATTGAAACAGGTTTTGGAATACCAATTGATTCTTCTGATAATATTTATATAAGAGGTTTTACATCTGGCGGACTAAATGGTAATAGTAATGCAGGAAAAGAAGATGTTTTTATAATGAAACAATAATTAGTTTTAACTAACACAAAAACTTACAGGGCGACCTGTAAGTTTTTTATCATTTAATGTAGGTATCTAAAAACACAAAGATTTTTTAATACTCATTCAACCTCTTTTTTATACTGGCTTAATAATTTTTGTATGTATTCAAATTCATCTTTATACCATTCTACTGGTATAGAGCCATCGTAACCACCGGGTTTAAAAGTTTTACTTGCTTCAATCATATCGTCAATAATTTTATCATCATAGACATTCTTTTGGGACAATAGTTCAACCCATTTCATAAACTCTGCACCTGCATCCTTTATTTCTCTTCGTTCTTTTGATAAAGCTCTTGTACTCAATGCAAAGTGGAATAATAAGCCAGAAATATTTTGACCAAAAACCCCATCTTTTGGAGTAAATCCAATAAAACTTATAATTGGTAGATTAAATTTTGCCCCCATATAATTTATATCAATAAAATGATTTGCAGCAACTCCATTATCACAACCACCAGGTAAGTATGGGTATCGAGCATTTATCAATTTTTTTATAAAATTAAATTTCAAAAATGATTTATAAAATTTTTTAATAAATCCTTTTCTTCTCATTAATCGAGTGTGTATTGCTTTGAAATATCTATTTATCCCTTTTTTTTCTTTTGTTGCCCTTGTAAAACCAATTTGCTCTGAAACAACTTTTGCTACTGCTGTTCTTGTTATTCTATACAAATTATTTGTACAAGTAAACCATTCGTTATAATATAAATTTGCAGAAGGGACATACCCTGTCGATGGTTGCCATATTGGTAAATCCAAAACATCGTTATAATAAGCACTCGAAAGCCCAGTATCAAGACCGATGGAGCTTGCAGAATATTTTTCTATAAGCCATATAGGAAAATTAATCCATTCATTAGAAAGTGGGAATGTGTCGGCATCAAGCATAACAACAAATTGTTCTTTTACTAATTTTAGCCCTTCATCTAACAAAAGTCCAACATCTGGCTCTGTTTTTTTATTATATCTTTCGATTTTGTGAAATTCTATCAATTTATCATTTTTAAAGTCTTCTTTTGCCTTTTCAAAACTCCCATCAGTACTACAATCATCCAAAACATAAACTTTTTCGGTTAGATTTGGATTTCTATTTTTTTGGATTCGCTCAAGGCATGGCTTTAGAAATTGATAGGTCTCCCAGTGTGGAATAAGGATTGCAACAGATTTTGGTAAATCAATAGAGTCTAATGTGAATGCTAAAACTCTAATATGTTTATAATCTTCTTTTAAGTCTTGCCCAAATTTTTTTATCACTGGCGAATTAGACCTTAAAACATTTATAGGTAAATCTGGTATTTTACAACCCAAAAATTCTTCAAGTTCTCTTAATCTTTTTATAGGTAAACCCAATTTGTCGCTTACATCCATTGTTATAACGACTCTATGTTTTGCAATACGAATCATTTCCTTTAATACATCTAAAAAATGAGGGATTTCTTCTATCGTAGATATACTAAAAGAATATTCAAACTGGCTATCCTCAAAAGGTGTTTTTGCAGCATCACATATAGTGAGTTTATCGGGAGTCCATTTGCCCTTGTGAAATGGGAAGTCTAAAACGTTTAAGTCTCTATTATCAACAGAGATTGCATTTGGATAATTTTTAAATAATACGAATGGATAAGTACCGCCAAAGTCAACACAATTGCCAGAAGATGGAATTTTTGATGTTAAATATGGGTATTCCCAAATTCTTTGCCAAAAACTCCTTGGTAATGGATTATTTTTATTCCAATTTTTCCAGATTGGTAAATTTAATTCGTTTTCAGATGCCCATCTTATGTCGCTAACAATAAATTTTTTCATAACTTCCCCTAATATACTGAAATGTTTTAGATTTGTCAAAAAAAACAAAATCTAATTAGTTAAATATCGACTAATTACACAATTTAATCTGTGACAATCCGATTAATCTGTGTTATATAAAGATTTCATAATATTTAAAACCTTTTCGCTTGTCGTACCGTCACCATAAGGATTGATAGAGTTTGACATTTTTTGATATATAGAAGAATCTAAAATCAATTTGGATGTCTCTTGTATAATTTTTTGTTTATCCGTACCAACAAGTTTTGCCGTTCCTGCATCAACACCCTCAGTTCTTTCTGTAACATCTCTCATAACCAACACTGGTTTTTTGAGGGACGGAGCCTCTTCTTGTATCCCCCCAGAGTCAGTCAACACAAGATAGGATTTATTCATAAGCCATATTAAATGCGGATAACTCAATGGTTCAATTAGATGAATGCCAGAGATGTTTGATAAAATTTCGTTTACTGGTTTTCTTACATTTGGATTTAAATGAACTGGATAAATAATTTCAACATCTTTAAAGGAAGATTTTAATTCTTTTAGTGCATAACAAATTTCTTTAAAAGGTTCACCAAAACTTTCTCGCCTGTGACCTGTAACTAAAATTATTTTTTTTGAAAAATCAATATTTTTAAAAAAATCATAGTATTCTTTATCACCGCAAGATTTTATCAAATCCAATCCCAAAAATAAAGCATCAATTACGGTATTTCCTACAACATAAATGTTATCTGTAATGCCTTCTTTTTGAAGGTTTTCTTTAGCCTTTGGGGTCGGAGCAAAATGATAGTCTGCTATGTGTCCTGCCAAAATTCTATTAATTTCTTCTGGGTATGGAGAATATTTATTGCCACTTCGTAATCCAGCCTCAATGTGCCCAACTTTGATTTTTTTATAAAAACCAGCCAATGCCCCAACAAAAGCACTCGTTGTATCACCCTGAACAAAAATATAATCTATTGGGTTATCATTTAATATTTTTTCAAGCCCCTTCAAAATATCGACAGTAACATCAAATAGAGTTTGATTATTTTTCATTATATTAAGATCAAAATTGGCTTTTATATTAAAAAAATCTAAAACTTGGTCAAGCATCTGTCTATGTTGCCCAGTTACACAAACTTTAATATCAAATATATTTTTATCTTGGCTAAATTTTTTTATAAGAGGAGCCATTTTAATAGCCTCTGGTCTTGTCCCAAAAATAAATAATAGAGTTTTCATTAGGTTTTCCCACAATTAATTTAAGAATAAACAAACAATTTTATACATAAAAGTTAGACTTTTGTCAAAATATAAATTTAATTGATCGACTCCTTTAACTTTTAGAGATATTGATAGTCTCGGTCAAATAATTTAACCAAAATGTTTTGGATAATTTTCAAAATTTATATGTTTTTCTGGATTAATTAAAAAAATATGTTATATTATTTATCATGTTTTATTGCTAAAAAAAAATACAAAATTAGGGTTTTGATGTTTAAAAAAATTTTATCGTTAGTTTTATTTGCTTGCTCTAGCCCACAGATTCTTAACACACCAACAGAATAAAAAAAGGTTGGTTCTGTGAATTTTGAGTTTGGAAGTTCTTCATCACAAAGCGTTTTATCTTTCGTTAAAAATGTTATTAATACACCTATTGACAACGCAAAACAATTTTAGTTACAGTTGAAGACTCAAACGGCAATAAAGTTGCTAATTTGAGAAAATTAAACCTTTACAAAATAAACGGTAAATTTATAACTGAGCCTATGGAATTAATTACTGGCGATTATAAACTTACTCAATACAAGGCTATCTGTAATTTTTTTTATTTCAAAATAAAAGATTTTAGGAGTTTTTTTATGTTTTTTATCAAAAAAAAGTTAAAATATTTATCGATTCTTTTAGTTTTTTTAACATTCTCATTCTTTTTTCTTTTTAGTTGTGATCTCTTAGTAAAAACAACCACAACTACTACAATCGCTGTAACTTCTACTAGTTCGACATTAAATTCTACTACAACGAATTCTATAATTACAACAACAAGCACTACTTCTTCTACAAATACAACAACTTCAACAAGTACTAGCACCAGCACAACAACTACAACAATTAATTATGTACTTTTAACTAATGATTCATGGAAAACAGATACACTTCAAGCAGGAAAGACTTTATGGTATTATTTTAGTGGAGAATTTGGCAAATCATATCAAATAACATGGAATGATTCAAGTCAAGGAGATCAAACAAAAACTTGTGATATAATTGTTTCTGTTTATAGAAATGATAAAATAACGCCTTATTTTTTGGATAATGATAGTGGATATATATCGCCAAAAACAGTAATAGCATTAGCAACAGAAAATATTTATATAAAAGTACAAGGTTTTGATTTTATAAATAATGGAACTTTTGATATAAAATATAAATCATTGGGTTTAGCAACAACAACAACGACTACAACAATCTCAATCCCAAGAAATGGTTTAGTAGCAGAATATTTATTTAATGGCAATGCAAATGATACAAGCGACAACAATAATAATGGAACTGTTTCTGGTGCGGCTTTAACAACTGACAAAGATGGCAAGTCAAATAATGCTTATTTGTTTGATGGAGTGGATGATTATATTGAGGTTTTAAATAGCCCTTCTTTACAAAATATTACAACAGAATTAACAATATCTGTTTGGTTTAATCAGTATGATATGAATACTGCTTATAGAATTATTGACAAACATTCAGCAAATAATCCTATTGGTTATGCAATTGATACTTATGAAAATTCTAGTTCCAAAAATAAAATAAGATTATTGGCTAGTCCAACAAATGCAAATGCTAATTCTTCCCACTCGTTAAATCAATGGCATCATATAGTTGTAACATTTGATAATGGGACAGCAAGTTTTTATCTTGATGGACAATTTGATGGGGCAAAGCCTTTTGGTATGAATAGTCTTGTTCCATATGATATAAATATGAGAATAGGTAGTGGAACTCCTTCTATTTATACAAATGTGTATTTTTCAGGTAAAATTGATAATATAAGAATCTACAATAGGGCTTTAACAGCAGAAGAAGTAAATCTACTTTACAATGACAAATAATTATTGTATAAAAATAATAAAAGAAGGTGCTTTTTGCGCCTTCTTTTTATTTGTTAAAATGAAAGGTATATTATGAAACTACATCTTGGTTGTGGACAAAGGTATATTAAAGGTTATGTAAATATTGATTTCCCACAGAGTGAACATACTGTTCAAGAAAAATCTGTTGCTGATATTCAAACTAATATTCTGGATTTAAAATATCAAAAAGGAAGTATAGAAGAAGTACGATTACATCATCTTTTTGAGCATTTTACAAGACCTATTGCTTTTGCCTTACTTTCAGCTTGGAATAATTGGCTTAATGATAACGGTATTTTACATATAGAAGTTCCAGATTTGTACAAAACAGCGTCTATAATTTTTAATCCTTTTAAATCATTTAATAAGAAAATGATTGCAACAAGACATATTTTTGGTTCTCATGAAGCTTCTTGGGCAATACATTGCGAAGGTTGGACAACAAAAAGTTTAAAAATTGTTTTAGAAAGTTATGGATTTAAAGTTATAAAAATATTAAAAAATAAATGGAGAGGTACTTATAATTTTGAAATAATTTCGCAAAAAATTAAAACACTAAATAATGATGAATTATTACAAACAACAGAAAGTTTATTAAAAAATTATTTATTATCTTTTAATGATGAAAAAAAACTCTTTTATACATGGCTTGATATGTATAAAAACCAATTGAATAAAAATCTTAATTGATAACCATATTCAACTTATTCGTTTGTAAAATTTACATTCTCCTCCGTCCCTCGATCCGTTTTATTAATCCAATTTTCTAAGGCAGAATATTTATTTTCGCCTAATGCTTTTTTTAAACTATCTTGGTCAAATTTACAAACAATTTGTTTAAAGTTATCGATACCGATTAGATCTTCGATATATTCTTCTTTAAGAATATAACCTCTTATTGTAGAAAAAATATCAAAATTATCAATAAATTTGCAAAAATTATCGATATTACAACTAATAAGACTCAAATATATAAAATCATTCAAATTTTTATCTATTTTGTAATCTATATTGTTATCTTGCAAATATTGCTCTGCATCTCTCCATCTCCAGATTAATTGAATTGGAGAGTCGGTATTTTTTAAATTTAGCAAATCAAATAAATTGTTATCTTTGATTTTTTTATTAACTCTATCCAAATATGTTTTTACAACTTTATCTTTTAATTCTTTTTGGATATTTATATATCTTAAACTTTCTTCTTTTTCTGTAAAATCAAATATTATTTCTATCGAAAAAATATCGCTATTATCTAACTCTATTAATTTTATCAATATATTTTTATCAGAATCTTTTTTTGTCAAATAACCCCATATAGATTTTGCTGAAATAAATTTCTCGTTAAATAAAAACGAATGTGGGTTATCTTCAAAATTTTTTGTTAAAATCGACAAAATAATCAATAAATTATAAGAAATAATTAAATTTTCCTCTATTATCTTTCTTTTAAACCAGTTTAGGCTCATTTGTCTATACAAATCATTATCTTCTGGAAATAATATTTGTAAATCTTTTGCTATTTTTTTATGATTAATATTTTCTTTAGAACATTTTTCCAATATTTTAGTTTTATATTCTTTATCTGTAATTTTTTCTATAATATCGTCAGGCGAAAAATAATGAAAATATTTTTGTATTATCACAGGATGTGCAAATCGTTGTTTTATTTCATAATCATTTATTAAAGAATCTATTTCTTTTGGATAATTAATTTCTTCATTATGTTTTATTTCATAATCTAAAATAATTTCTATATGTGGAAAAAGCCAATAAATAATTTTTTCTTCAAATTGACCCATTTTATTTTTTTCAAAAAATTTTTTATATTCAGATTTTTCTTTTTTTAATAAATTTATATTCTTATAATTAAAATAATCAATCCACCCATAATTCAACTTCAAAAAATCTTTATTATTCTTTATAAAATTAAACAATTCTACATTTGTTACTTCGAGTATTGATAAAACAATCACATCAGGTATATAAATATCTCTTCTCAACATATCAATTTTATGTTCAAAAACTTTTAAAAATGACTTAAATTTCCTAAAATTAACTATATTTTTAGTAACTAAATCAATTATAAATAATTTTTCTCTTCCTATCTCTTCTTTTATCTCTTTTATATCGTTTTTTGAATTTATATGTTTACAAATAATCTTTTCTACTTGATTTATAAAATCATTTTCAAGCCTCATGATATTTATTACTGGGACATAGTAGATTTTGTCAAAATATTTTCCTATAAAGTCGATCAAATCTTTTTCTATGGCATTACCAACCAAATCTTTTTTATAATTTTCTAATATTTTTGGGTCAGCAGTCATAATAATTACTATATTTTCGATATTTCTTATGAGTCTTAGGAGTTTAAAGACATTATCAATATCATCTGGCTGTAATCTATCTATATCATCGATTAAAATCACAATACGGGTATTATTTTTAACAAGAAAATCTGATATAATGTTATTGTATTCTTCTATATCAAGGAGAGGAAAGGCAAAATTAAATATAAAATTTAACTTTTTGTCATCCCCCACAGTTTCAAGCACAGCATTAATCATATTGTAAGAATATTTAAACGGCATGGTATAATATTCTTTTAAAATCTTAAAAATTTCTTGATAACAATGTATGTAGAGGATACTTAGGTTAGAATATTTTGACACATTAAAATAAAATGTAGCAATTTTACGGTAATCCTTATTTTCTTTAATTTTTTGGTACTTAATCGTGTAGTCAATAAGATTTAAAAGCGAAGTTTTGCCAGCCCCCCACTCGCCAAGTAAACCAATTAGATAAGAAGAATGATTATTTTTTAAGCTTATAATTTCTTCGCAAGTGTTTTCTACAAGGTCATTAAAGCCAATTATATCTTCACTTGGATTATTTATAGGCATTTCAGCTTTGCTTTTTTCTTCGTAGTTAATTTCTTTGTATTTTATCAATTCAAGTAGTTTATGAAAGAATATCCTATCTTTTTTTATTATTTTTTTATTTTTTATATATAAATCATCTTTTTTATAATACAATTTATCAAATAAAATCTTATCTTTCTCATTTAAGAAAGGTTGTATCATAGAATCAAAATCTTCTTCACTAATCTTTGATGGAATACCTCGCAAATACCTACCAATAAGATAATAAGAAACAAAAGACGAGGCAAAGAGTAGGGCTATAAAGACCACATAATCGCCATCAAACCAAAACATTTTTTGATAAAAATTACGGCTAAATACCAATGCCGAAACAATTAACGCCAAAATACTTATGATAAAATAATGCACCAAAAAAGGCGTAAAAAATCCAAATGTTCTAAAAAACCTTTTAAAAAAACGAAATATTCTCTTTATAAATACCTGAAATATTCCAAAAATCAACAATAAAAATAGAATATTAAATATATTCTGTAAAAAAACATTCTTAATAAAACTAAATAAGTTAAAATATATAAAATTTAGAAATTCAACATACTGGATTTTATAAATCAAATAACAATTTAAAAAAATACAAATCAAGATAATAAAAGTAAGGAAAACGATGTATTTTACTAATTTTAAAAATAATTTATCTTTCATGCTTTAAGTATAACATATTTTTTTGATTTGGTTATTATTTTTTTGTGGGAATTATGGATAAAAACAATCTTTAAATATTTCTATGTCAATATCGTTTCTTTTACAAAAATTGTTAAATTTTAAATCTAATACGATTATTTTTTATCTCATTCTTTATTTATTAAACGAGGATATACAGGGGTTATGTTTAATGCTAATAAAGCCACTTCTATACTTTGTGGCGTTAGTATTCTATAAGTGAAATGATATATTAAATGTTTAACAAAATTAGACCATTCTTTTTTATTTACGCAAGAATTTTCACTTATGTTATACATAACGCATAAAATAATATAAAAGGCAAAATGTTCATTAATATTTTTAAGTTTTTCTTGATAAATTTTAGGTTCTGGTTCTTTGATAAGTTGTAAAGGTTTTTTCTTAACAATCCAATACGCCAAATAAGAAGCAATTTTTATAGAGTTTGCTTTTTCTATATTATGAAAATTTTTCAACCTTTCAATATCTGCAAAGTAATCTAAAATAACTTCTCTAAGAATTGATTTGTTTATTACGATATAGTCTGAGGCATTTTTATTATCTATATAATAAAGAGCTTTTTGATAAAGAAAACTAAATCTATTTTGTATTTTATTATCACCGAAGATATTCAATAAATATTCATAATCTCTATTTCTATCTTCTGGCATTTTAGTCTCTATATTGACAATTGTTCAAATTGTCAATATATACCTTAAACGCTTATTTCTATTAATCCAGTCAAATTACACGAAATGTCAATTTTATTATTTATTGACCTTTTAAAAGCGTTTAAGTATATAAATACTATCAATAATATCATTAATTTCTTTGTTCTTTAAAATATTTTTAAAACTCTCAAGTGATTTATCTTCAGGAAAATCTTCTGAAACATTTGGAAGTGTCATTTTTTTTATTTTATGGGCTTTAATATCATTTATAAACTTTTCGCCTTCTTCAATGGCTTCTTTACTCAATAATTCTTTAATATTCATAATGTGCTTCTTCTTTTATTAAAATATACTTAAAATGTTTTAAACTGTCAATATTTTTTAAATAATCAGATTTAATTCTTTATATATAAACAAAATAAAACATTCTAAACAAAACAATTATATCGATTATTGTTTTAATTTGGGTATAAGTTTAATAAATATTAACCAATTAGTCAATTAGAATTTTACAATATTTCTTAAACTCTGTAACAAATTCTTCTAAAAAATCTCTTTAATTAATTGAGGGGTAAAAAATATTCCTCTACAAATTAAAAAAACAGGAGATTTTTATGCTTGGCAAAACTTATACTTATTCTAGACTTGGGATGTATTGTAATATCGTGGAAGTTGAGGTGGATATAAAAAAAGGGCTTCCATCTATAATGGTCACAGGACTTTTATCACAGGAGGTAAAAGAATCAAAAGAGAGGGTTCGACCTGCGATATTAAATAGCGGACTTGATTTTCCACTAAAAAGAATGACGATAAATTTAGCACCTGCTGAGACTATAAAAATGGGAAGCCATTATGATTTATCAATAGCTGTCGCTGTGCTAAAGGCTTTGGGTGCAATTGATGAAAAAGACAAAAGAATAGCATATTTTGGTGAGCTAAATCTAAGCGGTGAGATAAAATGGATTAGAGGAATATTGCCAATGGTTTTGGAAGCGATAAATAGTGGTTTTGAAAAAATTTACATTCCAGAAGAAAATTATTACGAAGTGTCTTATCTCAAAAAAGATAATATAATACCAGTGTCATCAATAAGCGATTTGATAGACAAATTAAATTCTGATACTCATATTAATTTTTTAGAATATAAGGTAAAAGAGGATAATATAAAATATGATGATTATGAAGACATAATGGGTCAACAAGAAATGGTAGATGGTTTCACAATTTGTGCTGCTGGTAATCACAATATGCTTTTGATAGGTCCACCAGGGGCTGGTAAAACTATGGGAGCGAGTAGGTTACCTTCGATTATGCCAGACCTTATGGAGGAAGAAATTTTAGAGATAAATAAGATTTATTCGATTGCATCGTTTTCGCAAAATGAACAGTGGATTACAAAACGACCTTTTAGGACACCACATAACAGTGCCTCAAGTAGAGCGGTTATTGGAGGTGGAATAAAAGTGTTACCAGGTGAGATTAGTCTTGCCCACAAAGGTATATTGTTTTTGGACGAATTTTTAGAATTTCGTTCTGACTCATTGCAGGCTTTGCGAACAGTAATAGAAAAAAAAGAAGTGTATATTTCTTTAAGAAATGGTTGTGCCGTGTATCCAGCTGATTTTTTACTCGTTGCTGCATCAAACCCTTGTCACTGTGGTTTTTATGAGACAGAAGGTGGAATATGCAGTTGTTCAATGGCAGAGATAAAAAAATATCGCAGAAAATTAAAAAATCCCTTGACAGATAGAATTGACTTACAAGTTAAAGTAGAAAGGATCAATTTTAAAAGTCTAACTCAAGGACAAAAAAATCAGTCTTCTAAAGAAATTAAAAAAAAAGTTTTAATAGCAAGAAATATTCAAAAAGAAAGATATAAAAACGAAAAATTTAGCGTTAATTCACAGATTCCACCAGAAAAAGTATCAACTTATTGCAGGCTCGAATCAGGAGGGGCTAAAATTTTGGAAAAATTTATGGAAGACAACCTTTTGACTGCAAGAGCCTGCCATAAGATATTACGGATTGCAAGAACTAACGCAGATTTGGCAGAGTCTGATTTAATTAGAATATCTGATCTAGAAAAAGCTTTAAAATATCGATTTTTGGATTTGGAGGCGTTATAAAAAAGGTTTAATCCCCTTTTTTTGTCAAAAAGGGGAATATTTTTAAATTAATCAAAAATCCCAATAAAAGCTGCTTGTCCTTCAAAATTATCTTTGCCGTCTTTTCTACACGAAAAAAAATCTACTTCTTTTGAACAGCAATTGCACTTTCCATAAAAATCTACGTTTTCATCTTTTATCCCTGCCGATAAAATTTTTTTATAAACAACACCTGCTATATCAAAATACAAGCCATCTTCTTTTTGATGGAAAAATTCGTTATAAAAATTATCCGAAAAATGGGTAGTTTTAAATTCATTGCCAACTTTGTAGCAACAATTTCTGATGGCAGGACCTATGGAAGCATAAATATTTTGTATTTTAGAGCCTTTGTTTTGCATAGTGCGTATCGTTTTTTCGATTATATCAGAAACTGTCCCTCGCCAACCAGAATGTATCGCACCAATAATACTGTTTTTTTCATCAAATAAAATAACTGGCACACAATCAGCCCATGTGACCAAAAGTAGAATATTTTTTTTATCCGTTACGCAAGCATCACCATCTAAAGCATTTGATAAATTTAGTGCACCCATTCCTTTTTTTTGCTCATCTACATCAATTACAATATCGGAATGCGTTTGATGTGGAGAAAACATACAATTATAATCAATATTTAATTTTTTACTCAAATCTAGTCTATTTTGATCAGTTGTCTTTCCAGAAGTCAAACTCTTTCTTGTCAACGCGAGATTTCCAGATGCTGGCAATGTAAAACCACAGATTAATTTAGAATTTTTATCTTTCCAAAACGGTACAAAAAAATCATCCTGTAAAAACATAGTCTATCCTTAAAAATTAATCATAAAAACCGTTTCCAAATATATACAAATTTATTGAATTTGTCCAAAAAATTTCACATAAAAAATATGTATAAATGGATTCATTCTTCGTTATCCCAATTTTTAATTAATAATGTTATTTTTTGTTAAAATGCTTATCTTTTTATTGTTTTTCAATCTCTAGATTTTTTTACTCTCATTGCTATAAAATTTTAAATTTGCTGGATAAATTCTCTCATCATCTTATTCTATCCCAATAAATTTGTACTAAAAAAATTTAATAATAATTGATTTTATTTTTTTTTAATGGTACAATTAACAATATATTCTTAAAAACTATGGAATAATAATGAAGAAAATTTTTGTTTTTATATTTCTCTTATTTTGTTTTGACCTTTTTTCTTTGGTTGAGCTAAACGATTACTATGACTACGGTCTTGTTGAGAAAAACGGTACTTATGGAGTAAAACCATTCTTTAGGAAAAATAGTTTTGTTATGGGTGGTGTTTTTACTTCAAATAATGATAGTTTTTCGGAATGGTTTACCCGTCTTAGTATGTATATAGACCCGCCAGAGTTGTACGGTTTTGTTTTTAATGTTGATGCTACTATGCAACGAACAAGTTTGTCAACAACGAGAAGTAGTGAGTTTGATAAATTACTTAAATTTGCCTTTAATTATGGAGAAAATTATTTAGGTTTTATAAATAAATATGTTAGTATTAAGTTTGGTTTTCAAAATCTTGTCTCATCTGATGCAATTTATAACCATTTACTTATAGATGATTATTCCGGTGCTTTTTTTGCTTTTAAAACGAATATTTTATTATCAAGATATGTTGATGTTGAGATACTTTATAATATTGTTAGACCTCAGAATTCTATATGGACAACGTCCATTCCAGATAAAGACCCAAATAGTACTTATTCAGGGCTTTATGGCAAATCACTTTTTACAAAAAAAATAAATTTTAGACCTTTACCTTGGATTAGATTTGGACTTACTGATGCTGTATATTTTCTTGGAGAAAATTTTAATATATGGTTTATAAATCCATTATCAATGTATTATTTTACTGTTGCAATGGGAGATTTCTTTAAGGAAAAATATGGTTCTCAAATGAATACTCAAGCATCAAATGTTATGTTTACACTTGATTTTAATATAGGTTTTGATGGTTGGAGAATTTATGGAGAAGCATTAATTGATGACTCTGACGCTTATTATACTGTTTTTAATAAACCAAGATTTCCAGATAGAGTTGCATTCTTACTCGGAGGTGAGTTAAGAGGATATTTATTCACAAAATATTTTAAGATTTATGGAATAGGGGATTACATTCTTTCTAATATGTATGTTAATTTTGAATATGGAATAGCAAGTAAATCAGTATTCTCAAGAGATGCCAATGTTAATTATGAATTTATAAGACAAGAATATGTAGAAAGATTTAACCCAAAAAATCCTCCAACAAAAACAGAAGCTGATATGTATAACCGCACTGGCAATTTTATTGGCTTTATGTATGGAAACAACTCTGATAGTATTGATATTGCCGTAGGTTTTAGGAGCGATCTAAAAACTGTAAAAGAATATAAAGCTGACTATCAAGGGGATGTGTATTTTGATTCTTTTAAGAAAAAACCTATACCAGATAGACTCTTTAAGATGCAGTTACATTATAGATTTTATAGATTTGGCGACGAAAGAAATGTAATCGTACCTTTTTATAATAACGAACATTATTATTACGATGAAGACCCAAACTTAGATACAAATGGTGATGGAATACCAGACAATGATAGCCTTAAAGGTGTTGGAGGCTCAGATAGCCCTTTTGGTGAGAGTAAAAGTGGCACAAATAGAAGAACAGAGTTTATAAGAATACCAGTAATGATTGGAAACATTTTAGATTTTAGTTTTTATTCAGATATATTTAGGATTAGCAAATTTGTTTTTGGATTTGAAAATACTATCAATTTTCATTGGAAAACTTACAATCCATTTAGTAGTGGAGAAAGAACAGATTTTGTTTTTAAATTTGATTTTGCTTTTACATTAAGCTGGTAGGGTAGAGAGGCGTTTTATGAAAAAAATATTCTATACTGTAATTATTTGTATGTCTTTTTTGGTTGTTTGTAGTCCATTAAAATATAATTATGCTAAAATAACTGTTGTTAATAAATGGACAACCCCTCTAATTTATAAAGGTTTTTATCTTGATGAAAATTATAGTGATGATACAGCTGATAAAACAGCAAATAAAGTTGTAAAAATAATTTATCCAATTTCAAAAGAAATAAATCCTAACCAAAAAGAAAGTTTTGAGATAAACTGGTCAACTTCTTCTAATTATATTGTAGCTAAAGTTGCGTGGGGTAGGTCTTCTGTTTATGAAAGATCAAGCGATTTTTTTAAAGTCAATGATGGAGAAAACATAACAATCGACTTGTCTACTGATAAAAGTTCAAAAGGGTTTGTGATTTATAGATAAAAATCGCTTTCAATTCCAACTATTACTATAAAATTACTTGACATTCAATCTTAAAAATTATATTTTCGTTGATTAATATACTTTGAAATTTATAAAAAAATATACTAATATTATACATATTGTTTTTAATGGAGAATTATAAAATGAAATTTGATACAATAGTATCCCATGCAGGGCTTTGTTCTGATGAAAAGACAGGCTCTATTTCAACACCAATTTATCAAACAGCGACATTTAGACATGTAGCATTAGGTGTATCTACAGGCTTTGATTATACAAGAACCTCAAATCCGACTCGAAAAGTTTTGGAAGATGTAATTGCGAAGCTTGAAGAAGGGGACGGAGGTTTTGCCTTTGCTTCTGGAATGGCTTCTATTAATGCTATAATCATGATGTTTAGTTCTAATAGTCATTTTATAATCTCCGATGATTTATATGGCGGTACTTATAGAATATTTGAAAAAAATTTTAAACAATTTGGCATTGAAGCAAGTTTTATTGATACCACAAATATTAACGAAATTAAAAATAATATAAGACAAAATACGAAAGCAATTTTTATTGAAACACCTTCAAACCCTATTATGAAAATTACAGATTTGGAAGAAGTAAATAAAATTGCAAAGCAAAATAACTTAATTTTTATAGTTGATAATACTTTTATGACTCCTGCACTCCAAAAACCAATAAAATTTGGAGCTGATATTGTAATCCATAGTGGTACAAAATACCTAGCTGGTCATAACGATGTTTTATGTGGTTTTATCGTTACTCGAACAAAAGAATTATCTGAAAAAATAGGCTTTATCCAAAATTCAATAGGCGGTGTTTTGTCCCCTATGGATTCATTTTTGACTTTGAGAGGGATAAAAACTCTTTCAATTAGGATCGAAAGACAAGAAAAAAATGCAATAAAAATAGTTGAGTTTTTACAAAATCATAAAAACATAAAAGAAGTTTTTTATCCCGGCATTAAAAACTACTCTGGTTATGAAATTAATAAAAAACAATCTTTAGGTTTTGGTGGAATGATTTCTTTTAAAGTTAAAGATAGCATTCTCGTAGAAAAAATCATAAACAATGTTAAAGTTATTTCCTTTGCAGAAAGCCTTGGCGGTGTTGAATCATTAATTACTTTTCCTATGAAACAAACGCATGCTGATATTCCAGACGAAATAAAACAAAAAATTGGTATCACAGACGATTTACTTAGACTATCAGTTGGTATTGAAGATGATAGAGATTTAATAGAAGATTTAAATAATGTATTGAGTTAATGATATTTTTATTTTACAAAAAAAACTCTCACAAAAATGTGAAGAAAAAGAAAAATATTTCTCCCTTTCAATATAAAAATGAAGATTTAATTTTTTTTAATAAATAAATGGTATGTATCTTTTTGTCTTTTTTTTGTATTTTAAATATTCTTCACCTTGTGTTTTTTCTAAATAATCTTCTTCGCATCGTACTTGAATTTCGAGTGTATAAATAAAGATAATGTTTAAAGTAAAAATTGTTACTGTTGGGATTATAATCCAAAATCCAACATTTAACAAAAATAATCCTAAATAAGTAGGATTTCTAATTATAGAATATAGACCTGTTGTTATCAATTTGGTCTTATTTTTTTCGTCTATTCCAACTCGCCAGGAATTTCCCATTTTAATTTGAGCGTACAAGCAAATCGAGAGCCCAAACATTCCAACAATAAAACCAATAACTTTAAAAATATTATTGTCTATTAAATTCCATCTTGTAAATAATCCAAACAATTCAAAATGAATACTATTAAAAATCATTGCTATTAAGAAGAAAAAAGAAAGTATTTTAAATTGAAGTCCCACATATTTTTGTAAATTGCTTTCTGACTTTACAATTACATTAGGATCAATTCCAGTTTTTTTTATTTGTGTTACTTCTTTAATTTTCCATAAAATAAAATATGTTAAGTATAATATTGATATTGTTATTAATTCTAAATAATTTAAGTTCATAATATATTTCTCTCCTAAATTTTGTGTCAATTTCTATATTTATTAACAAATATAGAAATTTAAATACTGAAGACTATATAATATTTTTACAAAAAAAGCAAACTTTTATTATTTAGTTATCTTTAGCCTTTAGCCTTTAGCTTTTAGAAACATTTAAGTATTAGAAAAAGTTTTTGGTTTGTCACAAATTCTAAAAGTTAAATACAATTATTGTACATGCATACGATTTAATCTATGTTATACTGACAATTGTTCAAATTGTCAATATATACCTTAAACGCTTATCTCTATTAATTCATTTGTATCAAAGAAATTACAAGGGATGTCTATTCTTATTATTTATTGACCTTTTAGAAGCGTTTAAGTATATATTTATAATTGTAAAAAAATAATTGATTAAATTAGTAAAAATGTTATACTTTTGCCGATATATATAAAATCTGAATGAATTTTTTAAACTAAATTATGAAAATTTTAATTATTCAAAAAACAAAAAAAGAAAAGATTCTTACAAAAATAATAGCCCAAGAATATCCAGATTGTAATATTTATTTTGCATCAAAGATTGCTGAAGCAAAAAAAGATATAAATGAGTTTGATATAAATTTAATTATTGCAGATTTGTATTTTTCTGATGGAAATATCTTTGATGTTTTAGACTTTAATATTCCAACTATATTTTTTTGTGAAAAGAATAACAATGAATTAATACTCGATATTCTAAAAAAAGGTGCGTTTGATTTTATAATAAAACAAAAAAATTATTTGGAAATGCTTCCTGTTTATATTGAAAAGTTTTTATTTCAAAAAAACACTCAAACTTTAATAGAACAAAATCAGATTGCTGATATGGATGAAGGAAACGAAAAAAATAATTTTTTTGCAAGTGTTTCTCATGAACTCAGAACTCCTCTTAACTCAATACTTGGATTTGCCTCCCTTTTGCTTGATGAAGAAGATAATAATAGAAAAAAAGAAAATTTAACAATAATTAGAGACTCAAGTAAATATTTGCTAAATATAATAAACGATGTGCTAGACCTTTCAAAAATAGAAGCAAAAAAACTCAATATCGAAAAAATAAATTTTTTACTTATAAATACGCTAACGCATATTCAAAATTTATTTTCACTTATAGCAAAAGATAAAAAAATAAATTTCATTGTAAGTATAAGTAAAAATGTGCCAAATTTAGTTTGTGGTGACGAGCTTAGAATAACTCAAATTTTAATTAATTTAATATCAAATGCTTTTAAGTTCACCCCTGAGTTTGGTAGAATAGAATTTAATTGTGACTACAGAAAAGGTTTTTTAGAATTTTTTATTTCTGATTCTGGAATAGGGATACCAAAGAATAAACTGCATAGTATTTTTAATCCATTTGAACAAGGCAGTTCTTCTACATCAAGAAAATATGGCGGGACAGGACTTGGACTTACAATAACAAAACTCCTTATTAAATTAATGGATGGTTTTATTGGTGTAGAAAGTGAAGTTAATAAAGGTACAAAATTTAGTGTAAAAATTCCTCTGCCAGAAGTTACACCAACTGATATAGAAAAAGGCGAAAATATGATAAGGAAATGGCTTTCTACAATGAATGGAGAAAAGGCTTTAGAGGCTGTTGTTCTACATGGGATAAAAAAACTTCCAGATAGAATAAAAAATCTAGAAAAAATATTAAGATCAAAAAATCAAGTAGAAATAAAAAATATAGTTCATCAGTTAAAAGGTTTTACTGGAAGTTATGGAATGCAAGATTTATACAAAATATTTATAGAAATGGATGCAGAAATAACCCTTTCTAGCTATAATTTGGTAAAATTAAACAAAGATTTAAAAAAAATAAAAAAAATAATAGATATTATTCCACAAAAATACTTTTTGGAAGATGAAACCACAGAAGTTACTAATCTTAAAATCCAAAAATCAAAAATTAAAATAATTGTAGCAGAAGATGATGAAGATAATCAAAAATTAATTAGAGCAATTTTTGAAAGTATGAATTTATCCTGTGATATAGCAGTAAATGGATTAGAAGCATTAAATATGATTTTACAAAAAAAATATGACATTCTATTTCTTGATATGCAAATGCCAGTATTAGATGGAATTAGTACAATAAAAAAGATTAGAGAAAATGAAAAAATTAAAGATTTATATGTTATTGCCCTTACTGCTGAGGCGATGAAAGGGACAAGAGAAAGAATGATTGGAGCAGGATGTAATGATTTCTTAACAAAACCAGTTGATAAAGAGTTATTAAAGAAAAAAATTTTTGATATGATAGGTTAGGGACAACAAATATTCAGATATGAAAAAATTTGATTTTTTAAATCAATCTAATCAAGTAAAATCAATATTAAAATTTTTGACAAATTTTAATATTTTAGTTATAATTATACCTATGATTATTAAAATTCTAAGTATAAATCTTAAAAGTTTGTTATACAGTCTTAGGGCGGTATAAGCATTCTATAACTGCTTATTTTAAAAAAATAATTTACAATTTAGAACCTTTTAAGATGAAAAATGTATCTTTAGAGAGAAGAGAATGGCAAAAGATAAAATATTGATAGCAGATAAATCAGATATGATTAAATCTTTTCTAAAAGAAAGACTTGAGCAATATGGGTTTGAAATAATTTTAGCTCGTGATTCTTTTGATGCTGTTATAAAAATGAAAAATGTAGTTCCTGATGTAGTAATAATGGATTATTCTCTAACACAAAATCTTAAAGTCAATTTTTTTGAAGAAAAGGCTCAATACAAAACGATCGCTGATGTTCCAGTAATTTTGTTTGCATCCAAAATTGATAAAAATGCCATAATGCAGGTAGCAAAGTATAAAGTAACCAAGTTTTTTACAAAACCATTAAAAATTGATGTTTTATTAAAATCAATAACAGAAATACTAAAAATTGACTTAAATATCGACCAAACTCCTTGTAATATAGATATTCATTTAAATGATGATATTCTTTTTATCGAAGTTGCCAGTGGACTAAATAAAGATAAAATAGAATCAATTAGATATAAAATAAAAGAAATTAAAACTCTTTATAAAATAAATATGCCAAAAATTTTAATAATAATGGTTGATTTAAAAATAACAGAGGAAGAATCTGATAAATTTTATAGTTTTATTGAAAGTATAGCAAGATATGGCAACCCTCATCTTTCTGCCATTAAAATTTTAACAATTTCTGATACAATAGGAGAGTTTTTGCATGGTCACGAAAAATTTGGAAATATAGAAGTAACTAATGATATAAATTACGCAATTGATAAACTCTGTGACTTAAAAATTGAAACTTTAATAAATAGAGGGTGGCATCAGTCAGAAGAAGATATGATTTTTTGGTCAAATACAGACGCTTCTTTAGAAGAAGCAGATTACAGTACTATTTTACTCGATAAAAAACCTACAATTGCTATTGTTGATGATGATGAGTTGATTTTAGATTTGGTTAAAACAATTTTGACAACTGTAAATTGCGATGTTGTTACTTATAAAAATGGGGTTGAGTTTTTAACAAGCCTTTTAACCAATACTCCAGATTTATTATTTCTTGATTTGATGATGCCTAAAATGAATGGTTTTGAGGTTTTAGAAAATTTAAAAAAAGCAAATAAATCTATACCAACAATAATATTTTCTGCACTCTCACAAAAAGAAACAGTTAAAAAAGCACTCTCTTTTGGTGTAAAAAGTTACATTGTTAAACCTGTAAATCCAGATATTCTAATAAAAAAAGCATCAGAAATTTTAAAATCTAATTTCTAATTATTAAATAGGAGATTGCCAATGGAGATTGTATATAGAGGTTTAGACCCAAAAATAGATGGTGATAATGTTTATAAGATAACAAAATCTTCTGGTTTTTTTGAAGAAAAAGAAATCCTATTGGCAATGAAATATTTTGAAGAAGCAAAAAATGGAGATGCAGACCACGCATTTTTATTTGCAGAAATTAATGGGCAAACTGTTGGTTATACAAACTATGGGGCGGCTTCTTATACTGGCAAAAGTTATTATCTACATTGGATCGCCGTTGACCAAGACTTTAGAAATAGAGGCATTGGCAAATTATTACTTTTTAAGACCGAAGAACTCATTAAAAGTATTGGAGGTAAGAAAGTATTTGTTGAAACATCTTCAAAAGAAGAATACACAGCAACTCGTTATTTTTATCTAAGTTCTGGTTATCAATTAGAAGCAGTTTTAAAAAATTTCTACTCTGAGACTGATAACCAAATAATTTTATCAAAATACCTTTAAATTACTAATTTAGCCTATTTACTCAAAAAATATCGCAATAAAACAGTCTATGTATATATTCTCTTAATCTACCAATTTTTAGAATACAAAATCAACAAAGCTCCACCTATCATTATAAATGCACTGATTAGTTTTATTATTATATTTTTTTCATTAAAAAATTTATATCCAAAAATTATACTTATAATAGAAGAGAGTTGAAAAATTGCTAAAGAATATCCGACAAAATTTCTTTTAAAAACAAGTATTGTAAAATATTGCATTAGAGAATATAAAACAAATATCGCAAAATAATTTATCTTTTGTTTTTTTAATATTTCAAAATTAATTTTTATGCTTTTGTTAAAAAATAATATTAGTGGTATTGTTAAAAAAGGTAATCCAAATAAAGCCCAAAAAAACAAACTGATTTCTGGGGTAGAATATGCTATTGCTTTTTTGATATAAACAGCACCACTTGCAGAAAAAAAAATACCTGCGAATCTATAAATTATCCCTTTAACTTTTTCTAAATTAAAATTATCTTTGTTTATTTTTTTTTTATAGGTTAAAATTAGACTACCTATTATAATAATTGATATTCCAATGATTCCAAACAAATTTGGCATTTCTTTTAGCATAAAAATAGCCAAAATAGTAGCAATTACTGGTTTAAAAGAATTTAATATCCCAAAAATAGAAAGTTCTGTTAATTTTAAGGATTTTACTAAGAAAATATTGCCAATAGCATCTAAAACGGCTGTAATAATAATAGTAATCCAAAAATTGCTATTTATATTCTTTAGAGGCATAAAAAATAACATAGGTAACATTACAATCGTTAAAAATAAATAAGTTAATGTAACTATAAATAATGAGTTTGCACCTTTTAATGTTATTTTCTTTTGAAAAACATTTACAAGAGTACCAGAAAAGATCCTTAAAAATAAAAAAATCATTCTATAATCTCATTCTTGTAATAAAGCCTTTAAAGGTTGTTAGGTCTTGGCATTTCCATATATAAAGCTTGCTTTTCTTCCATATAAAAATTATATTTTTCTTCCAGAGTCATATCACTTGCTTTATCAATACCAGCACATCTATATTTTTCGTTTTTCCATAATTCTTTTGATTCTACCAAAAAGGGCCAAAAAGGAAAGGTACGACATTGTAGAGGGCGTGCTTCGTATATTATACAGCCATTATTCCAGAAAATACAATCATAATTAGGTTTTTCTTTTAAGGCAACGACAAATTTATCATCTTTGTATAATCCACGACAACATTCTACCAAAAATTTATCAATTGAGATAGATAAATTGTCGCATATTTTTTTTACATCGTCTAATGTAAGAAAAACTGCCCCAGATTCGTACCTACAACAACTGGAACATTTTTCACAATTAAAATCTAATTTACTTAATCTTTTTAAAATTGCTTCTTTTTGTTTATCTTGTACTATCATAGTTTAAATACCCACAAATTTTAATATATTTTGTGATAATATTAAAAAATTTAAAACAAGTAAAGTAGTTTTTAAAGATTTTCTGTTCACAAATAAGAAGATTTTGTAATTATTTAAGTATAATTAATACATAAATTCTAAAATCTATACTTTTTGGCGTATTTTTTCAAAAAAAATTTTAAAAAAAACTATTTTTTTTAAAAAAAATTATACATTAGTAAAAAAAAGTATTATAATGAAACTATCTTTTATAAAATGTTATTTAAAGGGAGGGCTACTTTGAAATTATCTAATAATTATAATCAACACTTTGAACAGCCTAAAAGTGTTGATAAAACAAAAATTATCAAAAAAACTAAAGCTGTTAAAAAAGTAAAAGTTGCTACTAACGATGATTCTTTGACAATATATCTTAACCAAATTTCAAAAATACCAGTATTGAGTGCAGCAGAAGAATTTGATATTTCTAAAAAAATTGTATTCTACACAAAATCATTAGAAGAAGTTGCATTAAAGCTTAACGTTGATAAATTAAACAAAATTTATGAAAAAGAATTCAAACAAACAAGAGAAAGTTTATATTATTACAAAAATTTATTTATTAGAGCAAATTTAAGATTGGTTGTTAGCATAGCCAAAAAATATCAAAACAGAGGTTTGTCTCTTCTTGATTTAATTGATGAGGGAAACATTGGATTAATTGAAGCAGTTGAGAGATTTGACTATACAAAAGGATTTAAATTTTCTACTTACGGAACATGGTGGATAAAACAAGCAATTGTTAAGGCTTTGGCTGATAAGGGTAGAATGATCCGAATCCCTATTCACATGTTAAACACTATAAAAAAATGCTATTATGTAGCAAAAGACCTTGCTCTAAAAAATGGAAAAGACCCAACAGCCGAAGAATTATCTTGCATTATAGGAATCTCTTCTGATAAACTAAAAAACATAAATAAAATGGCTCAAGATACTGGCTCTTTAGATACACCTCTAAGTGGTGAAAATACAACAGAAATAGGGGATCTCATCGAAGACGATAAATCTAAAGACCCTTTTGAAGAATTGTTTGCTTTTGCCCTACAAGATACTCTTGATGCAATTTTAACAAAACTTTCTGAACGAGAAAAACAAATTATTGAGCTAAGATATGGACTTTATGGCGTTGGACCTCATACTCTCGAAGAAACAGGTCAAATTCTTGGTATAACAAGAGAAAGAGTAAGACAAATCCAGAAAAAAGCCCTAAAGAAACTAAGAGAATTAAACTTTTCAAAAGAATTGGAAGATTTTAAGGTTTAATTTATAATTTAGTGACAGAATTTCACATATATTTAAAGAAAATATTATTTTTTTGTAATCCTGTGAAATTCTGTTGCTAAAAATAATTAAATATTTGGCTTTATCTTTTTCTACTACTTTTCTTTATAGAAACAAAATCACAGTTTGGTATTATATTTGGTTTATAAATTTCTACCGATGCTTTTTCTACTAATTGGTGTTCAAAAATAATATCAATGATAAAATCAGATAGTTTTTCGAGTAAAAAAAAGTTTGATTTTTCTACCTCCAAAACTATTTTATCAACTAACTCCTTGTAGTCAATCGTGAAGTTTATATCATCTTTTTTTGACGCTTCAGAGTCATCAAATTTTATTTTTATGTTTACTATAATGTCTTGTGTTTTTTCTCTCTCAAAATCAAAGACTCCAATTAGAATTTTAAGTCTCAAGTTCTTAATTTTTAAAATTGCCATAAATTTTTTCCTTTTCCTAAAAACAACATTTGCGAATGTCACTTTTTAATTTCTTTTTTTCCATTTTTCTGGGTTTCTCGAAGCATGTAAAATTCCTATTATCTTAACTTCCAAACAAACATAATCAACTTTGTAGTAAATAATAAATGGAAATTTTTTTACTAAATATCTTCTAATATTTTGATATATTGGAGAAAATATGGAATGATTTTCGGAAATGAAATCTAATGCTTTATCAATTTCAAAAATGAATTTTTCGCCCAATTTTACATCAATACTACAAAAATAACTGTATGATTCTATAACATCTATTTCAGATTCATCTGATAATAATATTTCATATTTCATTATTTAAAACTCTAACTTTTATTTCATCCCAATTTTTCCATTTTACTTTGCTATTATTTATTTTATCAAGTCTTTCATCCAAAATTTGTTTATGTTCATCCAAAAATTCAAGATAATTAGGATTATTTGACATTTTATTTAAAATAATCTGTAATAATTCGTTTAATTCTTCTGCCTGCAAGTCATTTATTAAATGTTTGATGTTTTTTAAATACATATTAACCTCATTTTGATTAGAAAAAATTTATCTAATAAGCTGAATTTAATTAATTTTTGATTAAAAATCAAGTTTATTTATAAAAAAACACCACTTAATCATAACCCAGATTAAAATCTCCATAAATTTTTTCCTTTTCCTAAAAACAACATTTGCGAATGTCACTTTTTAATTTATCTTAACAAAATCAATTTATACTTCAATGTATTCTTTACCTCAAATTTATCATCATTTGTAATAATATAGATCACTGTTGCCTCATTTATCTCTTTATATCGAGTATTATCATAAAAAATTGCCAAATCTCTTGGTCCATAAGGTTTAATACTCCCCAACTTATATGATAATAATTCATTATTCCAACTGTGTATTAATTGTTTATCCGTTAATAAGCAATAAGTTGAATATTTTTGATTTGCTATATTTTTTACAGTATTAACCACACTTCCCCAATTTTGATTCATAAAATAAGAAGTATCAATAGCTACTGCTATTTTTTTTGGATTTTTTGCTAAATAGAAATGTGCTCCTACCCAAAATGATACAATAAAGACTATAAAAATAATAATCCATATTAAAAATCTTTTCATTAATTCTCCTACATTTGTGAATTCAATAAAGCTCCAATTTTATATATAACATCGTCTGTTTCTGCATTTATACTTGCCGCTTCATTAATAGAAGATAAATTTTTTAAAACCTCGATGTCTGCATTATAACCAATAGTATAAATTGGTATTTTTAATCCCCTAATAATAGGCTCTGTTCTATTTAATGATAATCCCCAATTTGTTTCCCCATCTGTTAAGACAAATAACATTGGTTTTATATTTTGATTTTTTTCTTTCTCTTCCATTAACATTTTGAGAGACACCATAATTCCATCGTACATCGCAGTACTTCCACCTGCAACCATATCCTCAACGCCAGCGATAAAAGAAGCCTGTTGCATATAATTAAATTTTTTGATTGGCACAAGTTTTGTAACATCGGAGTTAAACACTGTAAGTCCAATAGAATTTTCTTTATTTATAAATTTACTTCCTTCAAATAATGCTTTTTTTAAATTCATAAGTGGCTCGCCATCCATAGACCCACTTATATCACACAAAAAAACAGCAGCAATTTGCCTACCCGAATCTTTTTTTTCTTTCCATAATTTTTGGGATTCTAAAACAATACTTCCATCTATATTTTCAAATTCGCTTTTGTAATCTTCTTTTGAATTAAAACCATAATTTTTTGCAAGTTTTTGATATTTAGCATCTTTAACAAAAGAAGCAAATTTTTTTAGAATATCAATTTTTTCGTCTGAAATATCGCCTATGGCATATAAAGGATTATCATGCCTTACACCAAAAGGAATAAAAGCATAGCCAGTTTTTAATTCTTTTGTGTTTAAGAATGTTTGATATTCCAAAACAAAAGCATCTAAAGAACCGCCTTTTTCTACCGAGTCTCTCATCTGGATAGTCGTAAATGAAACAAAAGGAACTCCCTGTTGGAATGACTGAAAAGCACTAGAAACCTCATCTGATAACATTTTTGCTTTATCTCCATTCGCAAAAGAATATAATACAGACATTAAAAAATTTAACCCTGTACTACTCGCAAATGGATTTGTATAACCCATCGCCAAATCACCCTGAATTGTGGCATTTACAATTGATTTTAAGTCAACTGTGCCATATTTTGCCTTTAATTCTTCAAAAATCTTATCTTTTATTACAATACCAGCGACATTTCCAGCAAGTTTTGGATCAATTACCGTTGTTTTTATATTGTTAGCATCAATCATTTTTATCCACAAATCATTTGATGGAGAAAACGCATCTGGTATATATTTTTCTGAAACAATAAACTGAACTCCAGTACCAGAAGAAATACTTCTTATTCTAACCTTCGCTTTTTTACCATTACTTAAACTAATTTCTCTGTTATTAAAATCAGTTGCAACTTCATTTAGCCATCCATCTGTCCCTTTACCTGCTTTTTCTGTTGAAACAAAAATTTCTACTATGATATTTCCTGATTGATCAGAGTCAACAGTAATAGGAAATTTACTAATATCTGGCAGGGTCGAATTTATATCTTGTTTTGTATCAATATCAATATTTGCCTTTCTATTGACAAAATTTTCTGTCCAGTTTATATTTTTTTGAATCTTTTCGAGTTCTTCTTTTGCCTCATTGTAGGTTAGGTCTTTTTTTACACAAGAAAATATTGTTACTACAAATAATAAAACAAAAAATATTTTTAAAGCATTCATTTTTATTCTCCTTTGATTAAGTCTTGAATTGTTTGATTTATATATTTTAATTTATTGGAAATCGAATTTACTTCATTAAAATTTGCTTCTAATAATGTCAAATTTCCACTAAACGCTTGTAACATCTGATAAGTTTCATTTAAAGAATTTACTTGCTGCTTAATTTTATTTTGCATTATTGCTCTTTGTTCTGCTGTGCCAAATTGTTGCCATCTTTGGTATAAAGTCTTATTATTCTCACTTAGTAAAAAAAGATTATCAACCAAAGAATCAATTTCTTCTAAAGAATGCTTTTCTTTAAACTCTTGAGTAATAGTCCCAAGTAATTTTAATATATTATTTGCCTTCTGCTTAAAATCTGGATTACATTTTTTAAGTGTCCTATTCAACTGGTCAACGTTTATCCTTTGCAGAATGTTATTTAATTGCAACGTAAAGTAAGGAGATTTAATTTGTAATAATCCCCAAGAAATTATCAAAATCAAATCCAAAGGCAAAAGTAACACCCCCAAAAAGAAAGGAGGCTCAAGAATTACAATAAATAAAACATTCGTCAATAACAGTATCCCAAAAACAAACCAACTATAAATGTAAGAAAAAAGAATCTTTAAAAATCTTATCATAATTTTAATCACCATATATTCTAATCTAATACTATTATATAATTAAAACGTTTTAAATTCAATGCTTTTTCTAAAACAAAATAACTTTAATGGAAGAAAATAAAAATTTGGATAATCTAAATGACAGGTTATAACCAAGTTATTGACAAGTTCTGGGAGATTCAAATTTTTAACAATCTGCTCTGTCCCTATTTGTTAAAAAATACTATTAATAAGTCTATCACTGAGGTCACAAAGACACAGAGGAAAAAATGTTTTTTTTGTATTCTTTGAGCCTTTGTGCGAGATTTTCCTAGTAATTTCTGTGCTTCATCTGTAAAATTCTGTGTCTAACTTTATCCCCCAACTCTTTTTGCAAGTTCAATCATATTGTTTTCGAGTGCATCAATTTGGTCTTTATCAAGTCCAGCACCAATTAAAACTGTTTTTTTAAACTCAGGTTTCAAAAAATCTTCGTGGGAGTGGGAGTCTGAGTCTAAGACTAATTTTGGGTTATATTTTTTTGCAAGTTTTGCAAGATAACCATTTGTTATAGAATGCCCTTTTCTTGCTGTTATCTCAAGAGAAACGCCGTTTTCGCTCGCTTTTTTGACATCTTCTTCTAAAATAAGACCTGGATGTGCCAAAATATCCACTAAAGAGTCAATAGCAGCTCTATTCGTACCTTTTTCTACTGGCTCTACGGGTGATTCACCGTGAACTATAATAAGTGGAATTTTTAAATCACGGGCTTTTTGTACAATTTTTTCTATTTTTGATGGAGGGACATGGGTTATTTCGACACCGGGTATTATTTTTATATCCCAGCCGCAATTTTCCATTTCTTTTGTGAATTGATTAATAGAATTAAAAACAAATTCTATATTAGAAAAATCAACATGGTCTGTTAAACCAATCACTTTATATCCAGCGACTAATGCCCTTCTAACATGCTCAGAAGGCGACAAAATGCCGTCCGAAAAAAGTGTATGTGTATGAAAATCAATCATTTTCCCCCCTCAGAATACGAGTTGCAATAATTTTTAAACTCGAAGAATCATAAGACAAAATAGAGTTGCAAGTTGGACACATTGCATCTATGTTTGGTATGCCTTTAACACACGATTTACAATAAATTTTTTTACATTTTGGACAAAATCCAGCAGGTGCATTATTTGGTAAATCAATAAATTTTTCTTCTGGAAAATTGTGTTCTTTTTCTTTATTTGGAATATTCCACTCCGTCATACAAGACGAGCAGCTCAAAGTTACAAACAGATGTGAACGAATTCTTAGATGTAAACTTTTTGCCCTATCAACACAATTTTTTTTGACTATTTGTCTTGTTATATAATAAGCATTTTCGTAATCTCTTATTTTATAGAATGATTCTGCAAGGTTTAAAGCATACTCTTCGTTTTCTTTATCGATGTCCAATGCTTTGTAATAATATTTTTGTGCCTCAGCGACTCTATTTAAACTAAGGTTTGCATTACCGATTAAGTTGTCCGTGCTACCGTCCCTTGGTAGAATGTCATAATAATTATTGAGTAAAGACAGTGCATCAGAATAATCTCTTGTGAAAAACATACAATTTGCAAGAGAAAAAATAATTTGAGGATTTTTTTGCTTTTTGTATGCTTGTAAAAGAATATCTTTTGCTTTAGCATATTCTTCAATCCCTATATAAGCAAGACCTATATTATAAACTAATTCAATATTTTCTTTTGGTTTATCCTTAATTTTATCAAATATTGCTAATGCTTCATCAAATTTTCCTAAATCAACTAATATTTTACCATATTCTTCCAAAACACTCTCAAAATGAGGCTTATTTTTTTGAGATAAGTCAAATATCTTTTCTACATCTTTTAAATCCCCAAGTTCTGAGAGAATCATTAATTTCATAGCAACAAGTTCATTTATCGATACATCAACAAGTCCTGCTTTTTCTAAAAGATGGTCGATTTCTGTATTTGCTTCTTTTATGTTGTCTGTGAGAGCCAAGACTTTTGTTTTTAACAATCTAATTTTTGGTGTCATTTTATCTTCGCCATACTTTTTAAACTCGTCCAAAGCATAGCTATAAAGCCCAATTTTTATTTCTGCATTTATTAGAATGTTTAATAATTCAATGTCTGGTTCTACTTCCCATTGAGATTTTTTTATAAGTTCGTAAATATCGCGATATTCTCCATTGTCCTCAAGTAATTTACAGAGTAATTTTAGTGAGTCCAAATCAACTCTTCTTTCGATAGAATATTTTAGAATAATCGCAGCTGATGCTGGGTCTTGATTTTTAATAACTTGGGCAGCTTTTAAAAGATATTTTTTTCCCTCCCAAATATCTCCAAGTTCAACCAAACATCTACCCATCCTCGATAAAACTGCAAAATCATCAGGTGAAATTTTTGCAGCATTCTCAAGGTAAATTAATGCTTCACCATAATTACCCATTTTTATCCACATTGACGCGTAATCTGTAAATAACTCAACATCCGTAAATCCAGACTCAATTGCTTCTTCCAAAAGTAGGGCAGCCTCTTTATCTTTATTTAGCTTAAGTAAAGTTCTTCCAAGATTAACCTTGTATTCCATTTTGTCTTTTATTTGTGAAAGAGCCATTCTGTAATATTGTTCTGCATCTTTGTATTCTTCTATTAAAAATAAAAGGTTGCCGACGCGATTGTTAATTTTATCGTCACCTCTGCCAAATAAAAGCCCTCTTTTATAATAAATCAACGCCAAATCATATCTATTTTGTTCGTAAAAATCGTTTGCTTGCATAAAATAGACATCATTCTTTTTAGGCATCTCGATTATTGGCTCAAAATTTACAATTTCTTCTGTTATTGTAAAATTTTCCATTATAATATCAAATTCTTCTTCTTTTGCAGAAATAAAACTAACACCAACTTTACCTTCAACCTCCGGAGTGTGGTCAATATTTAAAATTATTGTTTCATCTATTATTGCAGTTGTTGTTTCTTCAAAAACTGAGAGTATAAAAGAATATTTATCAGAAAAAAGGTTTTGATTTGTAATTTTTAGGTATGACGTCTGGATTTTTGGTTTACCATCACCAATTATAGCAAATTTTATATACTGCCCGCCCTTAATTGAGAAATAACAATAATTATTATCATCAACAAACCTAAAATAAAATTTTATTTCATTATAAGAATTTTCCATTTTAGAATTCATCTTAAAAAGAATTAAAAAGTTTTTTGCAATATTTTTATATTCGACATCAAAAAATATTTCGTTTTCAGAAAGATTGCTCTTACCGTGTACAGATAAATTTTTCTTTTTTTGTTCTATATGAATATTCTTTGTAGAAATACTAATGTTGTCTGTAATCATAAATCACCTTTATTTAATAAGAATAAAAACCAAATAATTTGTCAGGGCAACAGCCTATTATTTATCATGCTTTTTTGGTATCTATATATACTTAATTTCAACAATTGTCTATACCATATACTCAATCTCTCCATCCGGAGATGTTAGAGTTAGTTTATTTTTTTCGGATTTTTTTGTGTAACCAATTATTTTTGCATCTATATTATACGACTTTGAAATATCTATAATTTTTTGTGCTACGCTTTCTTCTGTAAAAATTTCGAGTCTATGTCCCATGTTAAAAACTTGATACATTTCTTTATAGCCAGTACCAGAAACATCTTTTATTATTTTGAATAATGGTGGTATTTCAAATAAATTATTTTTTACATAATGAACATTCTCACCAAATTTAAGACATTTGGTTTGTCCTCCACCAGAACAATGGATTATTCCATAAACTTTATCTTTAAAGGAAGATAAAATTTCTTTAACAACAAAAGCATAAGTTCTTGTTGGTGATAAAACTGCTCGCCCCATATCGAGTGGAAGGCTTTCAACTTTATCTGTTAATTTGTAAGGACCTGAATAAACTACATCGTAAGGCATTAGAGGGTTAAAAGACTCTGGGTAATTTTTTTTATAAATTTCATTAAAAACATCATGCCTTGCAGAAGTTAGACCATTCGACCCTATGCCGCTATTGTATTCGTTTTCAAAATTTGCTTTTCCAGATGATGATAGCCCAACTATAGCAAGGTTTTCTTTTATTCGACCATTGTCAATTACATCAGTTTTTTTCATTCTTGCAGTTATTGTTGTATCAACGATTAAAGTCCTAACTAGGTCTCCAACATCAGCAGTTTCGCCACCAGTGAGAGTCATTTTAATACCATTTTTTGTGTACCAGTTTGCTATTTCTTCATTTGCTTCAATTAGTGTTTTAATTATGTCACCTGATATAAAGGAAGGATTTCTACCAATTGTGCTTGAAATTATAAGATTATCTGTACATCCAACGCATATAAGGTCATCTACATTCATGACAATAGAGTCCATTGCAATACCCTTAAAAACAGAAATATCACCAGTTTCCCTATAATAAAGGTAGGCTAAAGATGATTTTGTACCAGCACCGTCTGAGTGCATTATATTACAAAAAGATTGATCCCCACCCAAATAATCTGGAATAATCTTACAAAACGCAGATGGAAAAATACCTTTATCAATATTTTTTAAAGCATTATGAACATCTTCTTTTTTGGAGCTAACACCTCTTTTATTATATCTATCATCCATTTATAATTCCTTTATATAAACAATTATTTGATAATTTTATTATTAATATAACAAAAAATCAACAAAAATATTTGTTATGTATAGACCAGACTAATAATTTAAACTCATTATAAAAATTTATCATAGAGAGCATAGATTACGAATAAAAATCAAAAGAAAGTATTTTTTGATATTTTTTATCTATATATCTGATTTATTAACAATATATTTATTTTTTTTAAAATTATAATGATTTTATTAAATTTAACTCTTTAATTCTCTCAAAATGTTGAATATTAAATGTTGCTAATTTCAAATTATTAGATAGAGCGGTTGCTGCTATAAATATATCTGGCAATTCAATTAGTTTATTTTCTTTTTTTAAGTCATTATAAATTCTTCTTGAAACTCTTACACAATTTGAATCAAAATCAAGAATTTCTACAAATTTTAAAAATGAATATCCGAAATCTAAATCTTTGTTTTGAAATCCAACTATATATTCAAATTCTGTTATTGTAGATATTGAAAGTTTATAATTTTGTATTAATTTATATAAAAGAGTTTTTTCTTTATCTTTCTTTCTGTAATAGTCAATTAAAATACTTGTATCTATTAAAATTCTTCTATTTTCCAACTGTTCATCCACTGTTTTACCTCATTATATTCTTTAAAGTCTTCTTCATTGAGAGTTGGTCCATTTTTTAGTAAATTTAATAATTCTTTATTTGTATTTTGTTCTATCTTATTTTCATCTGGAATTACAATTACTTCAACATATTTACTTGGAAAATTTTTGGGTAAATTAATAATTATTTTATTATCAATCACTTGTAAATGTTCTCTAATAGCCGAAAGCATAAAAAACCGCCTTTTATATCATAATTTTATTATTAATATAACAAAAAATCAACAAAAATATTCGTGAAAAAGGGGGGAGGGGGGAATTATTTGTAATATTGTGAATTTCATTAAAAATATTCAAATTTGTCCATTTTTCCAATTTTGTATGGTTTTTCATTAGAAACAAAAACTTTTAAAAGTATCAATTTCATACCAGTAGAAAAACCCAAATTATGAGAAAGAGTATTTGCTGTACTGTTGTATGCTGGCAAATAAAAAAAATCTAAAAAAAAGTCAATGTCTCCAAAGGACGACGCATAAGGATGTTGATATTGAACTTTAATTCCCAAGCCAATTGGAAATCCAAAAATATTCTGATGTCTATATCGATTTATTTGATCATCAGACGGAGAAAAAGCAGGGGTAAATGAATCGTCTGCACTTTTTATATATGAATTAAATAAAAAACCTGTAATAAGATAAATATTTGGGTTTGCATAAGGAGTTTCATAAAAGTTAAAATTAAAATATAGATTATTGGCTATTAGGAGATTTGAAGCATCTGGCGGATTAGATATATGTCTCAATCCATAAGATATAGAACTAAATAAAAACGCCCAGAAATCAAATCTGTATTCTATAGAAAAAACATTATTTATAAAAAAATCAAAAGAAATACAAGAAACACTCCAATAATAATTAAAATGATCCTTAAAAGGATTAAAATTGAAAGAACCTGCGAGTTGTGAAAAACTAAATGAAAATACCAATCTATAATTCGCTTTGTTTTTATTTATAACCTCATAATAATATTTTGTTCTATTTGAAAACGATGTGGATTCATCAATAATTGTCTTATTTGGTTTATTAAAATATAAAAAAGCAAGATAATTTTCATTTTGATTCAATTGTTTTAGTATATCTAAAAATGTCTCTTCTAGGATTTGTTTGTAATCATCATCAATATAATCTTTTTCTTTTACTTTTTTTGAAAAAAACATTTCTAACAACAATTTTTTTTGAGGAGAATATATTTTTATACTAATTTCAGCAAAAATACTTTTTTTCGTTATTTTTTTATCAACCATAATAAAATCAAAACTCAATCTTTCAAATTTAATATTAAAAATATAAGCATCTTTATTTTTGTCGTCTATAATTTGAGTTTCACCAAAATAAGATTTAAAAAAGTTTGTTATTGATTTTTTAGCAATTAGTCGTTTATTTGGATATTTTATATCAATTATAAATTTTTTGGGTGTAGTAGGGATTTTAACATCACAATTAATCTTGTAAGTATAAGGATATTTTGGATAATAATAGAAAGAATAACAAAAAATGTTAGAAAATATAAAAATTAAAAAAAATAGTGTTTTTCGCAATTTATAGTCCTTTAATGAACAATGATATTCTTAGAGAATATTTTTCATTGTCATTTTGGGAAAAAAATCCATTATAGTCATCAACTAAACTTTGAAGTAACTTTTTTGATTTTTTAAATTGATAACCACTTGCTATTGCAAATATTATTGTTGGTATTAAAAAACATACTGACATTACTGCAAAGATAATTGTAAATATATAAGCAAAAAATATATAAGGAAATGAAATTGCAAGATAAGTAACAGAAAAGCCAGCAAAAACCCCAGAAATAGCAGCATAAGCAACTCCAAGTTTATATTTTGCCAATACATTATAATATTTTAGAGTCATTCTTTCTGTTTTTGTAAAAAGATATGTTAACGATAAATTCGGTAATCCTGACCAAGCAGGTTTAAACAATGGAAAATCTATTTCATTTTCGTCTAAAACAGTAAAAGTGCCTTCTTTAAGCGACAATTTCCCTTGAGGTTTAATTATTTCTTGATAAGGCATATACCCTTGATCTATTTGACTTGTAGGTGTTGTAGAATTAGAAAACACATATAAATTTAAGGCAAATAATATAAAAATAAATATTGGTTTTTTCATTTTATTTCATTCCATCACTCTTTCTCCGTATAAACCTTCGTTAATTCGCCAAATTTTTCTTTGAGTTTAGAGCTAAATTCTTTGAATTTTTGTACATCTTCGTTTGAAATAACCAATTTTAGTTTAACTATCTCATCGGCAAGCCCAAGTTCTTTTATTTTAATCAAAGGAGAACCAAGTTGTATCGCTTTGTCAGCATTATAATAAAACTCCATAATTAATTTTAACAACTCTGATTGTTTTTCGGTTGTAGAATACATATCTATTTTATCATAGGCATTTTGTTGCAAAAATCCTTTTTTTATCATATCAGCAACAAGTAAAACTAATCTTTGGTTATCTGGTAATGAGTCTGGACCAACAAGTTTTACAATCTGTGCTAATCTTTCTTCTTTCTTGAGAATAAGCATCGCTTCATTGCGGATTCTAATTATATCGCTGTCTTTTTTATTCCAAAAGTCATGCACCTCTTCAGTGTATTCAGAATAAGAATCAAGCCACGAAATAGATGGGTAATGCCTAGCGTTTGCAAGACTTTTGTCCAATGCCCAAAAACATCTAATAAACCTTTTTGTGTGTTGTGTTACTGGCTCAGAAAAATCACCACCAGGAGGAGATACCGCACCAATTATAGAAATCGAACCATGTTCATCGTTGAGAGTTCTTACAAGTCCAGCTCGTTCATAAAATTCTGCCAAACGACTCGGAAGATACGATGGAAAACCTTCTTCTGCTGGCATCTCTTCAAGCCTTCCAGAAAGTTCTCTCAACGCCTCAGCCCATCTTGAAGTAGAATCTGCCATAATAGCAACATCATAACCCATATCTCTAAAGTATTCCGCAATTGTAACACCTGTATAAATAGAAACTTCTCTTGCCGCTACTGGCATATTGGAAGTATTTGCAATTAAAATTGTTCGTTTCATAAGTGGTTGGTTTGTACGAGGGTCAATTAATTTGGGGAATTCGTTTAATACATCAGTCATCTCATTACCGCGTTCGCCACAACCAATATAAACAATTATGCTTGCTGATGACCATTTGGCTAAAGCATGCTGAGTCATAGTTTTACCAGTACCAAAGCCTCCAGGTATTGCCGCTGTCCCTCCCTTTGCAATTGGAAAAAACATGTCAATAACTCGTTGCCCTGTTAAAAGTGGCATATTTAGTGGAAGTTTTTCATTGTAAGGTCTCGCACTTCTTACAGGCCAATAATGTGCCATTCTTATCTCAAAGCCATTATCAAGAGTAGCAATAATATCATTTATCGTGTAATCACCTTCTTTTACTATTGTAGAAATTTTTGCAAGTTTTATGTTTGGTGGAATCATTATGTGATGCCTAATTAATTCTGTTTCATCAACAAAACCAATTTTAGTACCACCTTTAATAACATCTCCTTCTTTTAGAGTTGGAATAAAACGCCATTTAGTTTCTTCATGTAAAGGAGGCGACTTAACACCAGGTATTAAGAAATCACCACTTTTTAGAGCAAGGTCTTTTAATGGTCTTTGTATTCCGTCATAAATACCTTCAAGAAGCCCAGGCCCAAGCAATACAGAAAGTGCTCTTTTATAAGAAACAACTTCTTCGCCAACATCCATCATAGAATTCTCTTCATATACTTGAATAGTAGCTTTCCCTTGATCGAGTTTAATTATTTCTCCAACGAGTTCGTTTTTACCAACATAAACTACATCAAGCATCCCAGCTTCGTCCATGCCAATTGCTTTAACAATAGGTCCATTTATTTCAATTATTTTACCTTTGACTGTTTTTTCCATAATTATTCCTCATTTTTTGTTAAAATCTCGTAAATTTTAATTCTTTCTTCAGATTTTAACCTTTCTATAAAATTTGACAAAGATATAAAAGAAAGTTTTTTTCTATCAGAAGAATATAATGCTATTCCATCTATGTTTTTTTCAATAATTTGTTCAATTTTGGCATTTTTTAATTTTAATGACTCTAAGTCTTTTTTACCAAGTTTTTCAAGTTCTTTTTTACTGATTTCTAATATATAAGATGTAGACTGAATTTCTGATACCGAATTATTTATTAGTTTAAAGATGAAATCTTTGTAATTAATTAATTGATTATTTTCTATTGATTTTTTTATGTTTTCAAAAATTTCATCTACAATTTTACCGACAAAATCTAAAGTCTTTTTTTTAACTTCAATGTCAATACCTGCAAAAATTTTTTTTGTTTCTAAAGATATTTCTTTTTCTATCAAAAGCCTAAAATTATTATCTATTTTTTCTATCTGAGAAGAACAATCTTTTTCAATTAGGTCTACTTCTCCCTTTATTTTTTTTGTTACTCTTTCTGCTTTTGTTTTTGCGTCATTTAATATTTCTTCTCTAAGCTTATCATCTGATTTTAAAACTTCCATATTATTTAACCTCTATAACTGATTTAAAAGACCTATATTAACGGGGTAACAATTTAATAAGGTAGAAGCCCCATAAAATTTAAGAATGCAAAAGTTCCGTGAAATAAAGCCATTCCTAATACAACAAAACCAAGAGTTTTATGGAATTTTATACTTAGCTTAATTACTCTCAAGCCAATTAAAACTTCAAAAACTAATAATGAAAAAGTAATAAAACCACCAATTGCAATAAGAAATGAATAATTTATTGACACCATAGTTACCTCTTTTAATATATTTATAAAACAACTTGCAAGTAATTCAAACTCTTCGTATTTATTTACCTTTTAGAAGAGTTTTAAGTATAAATTTATTTTAAGATAAAACATAAAAAAATTCAAGATAATTTTAGTTATCATAAAAATTATTTATTTTTTAATTTCCATTACATATACATCTAATCCATGATTCAGTATAACCATATTTTCTTGCAAGGTTTTTATAATTTTCTCCTTTAGAATATTCAAAAATTATTTTTTCCTTTAGCATATCTTTTACAATTACTTTTTTAAAATAGACACTTCTCCCTTCAAAATGTTTACATAACTTTAAGAAATTATCAAAGCCAAGTGAATCAAATAAATATTGTAAGTCTTCGTTCATATTTTTCTCCAAATAATAAAAATTTAAAATAGTCATTTTCTTGCAAAATGAGGTTTATATCGAGTCTTAGGCATTTCAATTACTCTATTATTCCTTTTTTCTTCATAAAAACCTTCTTTCAAAAGAATCTTTTTTGTCTCTTCACACAAAAAGCTAATTTCATAACTCAAAACCTCAACATTAACTAAAATCCCTCTCAATTTGTCAATGTCATTTTGAATTTCAAGATACAAATCAAAATCTTCAATAGAAAAAAAATCTTTTTCTAAATCCAAAAAATTTGACTCTAAAATCATCATAAAAACTCCTTATATTTGTAAAAATTCGTTACACAAATTGGAAAAATTCTTAATAAAATCATTTGACAATATTCAAAACTTTATTTAATATATGTATTAAGAATAATTCGTAATAATCTAAATATATTATATCGAATTTTTAGTAGTATGTCAACAATAAACTAGAACAATATTAGAACAATTTAATTATTTATCAAAATATTTACTTTTTTGAGGAGAGATTTGATGGAAGAGTCAGATAAAAAAATGTGTGTAAGAATAACAGAATTACGACAAATTCTAAATTTAAATAAAAAAGAAATGGCTGATAGACTTAATATTGGAATAAGTACTATTTCTGATATAGAAAGATTTAGAATAGGACCCTCAAAAGAGGTCATTGCCAAATTAATTCAAGAATTTAATATAAATTCAAACTGGCTCTTGACTGGTTTAGGCTCTCCCTTTGTCGAAGATAACGATGAAAAAGATAAAAGAATCAAAGAATTACAAGAAAAGATCGAAGAACTCGAAAAAACTCAATCTGTTGATATGGAAGATGCTCAAATAATGATCCAAAAAGATAGTAGGGTAGTTGAATTTATTAATTTCAACCATCAAGAAATAGCATTTATTGATCTAATCAACCAAAAAGTTAGTGCAGGTCCAGGTCAAGAGGTTTTGGATGAACACACAACAAAAAAAATTCCAATTCTTGCTGATCTGATTTATCCTCATAAAACAAACGAAATAAAAGCAGTTGAAGTAAACGGAGACTCGATGACAAAAATCCAACTTTTTGATGGGGACATAGTTTTTTATGTACCGGGTCTTATTAAAGGAGATGGAATTTATGTTATTAGTATATGTAAAGATACTCTTGTAAAAAGACTCGAATTTGACCTATTTGAAAAAAAAGTAACAATCATTTCAGAAAACGACAGATACCCAGAAAAAAAGATTTTACCATTAGATAACGATATTCTAAAAATAGAAGGAAAAGTAAAAGGGTGGATACATAAACATCCGTATTGATTTTTGAGACCTGTCAGGTTTTTGAAACCAAACAGGTCATAAATAATATACTATAAAATATCTCAACAACTAGAATGCATCCAGATATATTCTTTTACACCTTTAAATGTTCGTCTGTGGATTGGGGACGGACCATATTTTTTTATTAAATCAATATGCAGTTTTGTTGGATAACCTTTGTGTTGTTTAAATTGATATTGAGGGTAAATACTATCCATTTCGTCCATAAACAAATCTCTTTCTACCTTTGCGAGTATAGAAGCTGCCATTATAGCCTCAATTTTACTATCGCCTTTAACAATTGCTTCTCCTGGTATTTGAAAAGGATATTTATTGCCATCAACTAAAACATAATCAAATTTAACCTTTATTTGATCTAACGCTCTTTGCATTGCTAAAAATGTCGCTTGAAGTATGTTTATATTATCAACTTCCTCGTTAGTGGCAAACCCAATACCATAAGCCAATGCTTTACTTTTTATTTCATTATAAAGGAAAGTTCTTTTTTCTGCACTTAATTTTTTAGAATCATCTAACCCTTTTATATCATTATTTTTATCAAGTATTACTGCCCCTGCATAAACTCTACCAGCCAGTGGGCCTCGTCCTGCTTCATCTATTCCTACTATAATTTGCCCTGAGTATTTCTCAAATAAAATTTCATCCATAATAACATCCTTAGATAATATTTTATTAGTTTTTCTGAATATTTTCAAGTAGAATAATACAATTTTTCTAAATTAATATGATGTTTTTTTATATATATGTGTCCAAAAGACAACCTCCGTCCCCAAGAATTTTTAGTTCTCTCTAAAATATTTCTTGACATAAAAATTAAACTAATATAAAGTGTATGGCAAAATTAAATAAGACTTTTTGGAGGAACTAAATGGCAGTTACAATTTTACACGATAATGATGCGGATTTAAAATATTTACAGGGACTAACTGTTGGTGTTATTGGTTATGGTGCTCAAGGCACTGCTCAAGCTTTATGTATGAGAGATTCTGGGGTTAATGTTATTATTGGTATTAGAAAAGGACCTTCTTATGATAAAGCAAAAAATGACGGTTTTGAAGTAATGACAGTTTCTGAAGCTGCTGCAAAAGCAGATATTATTCATATTCTTTTACCAGACGAAACTCAAGGTGGGGTTTATGCAAATGAAATTAAACCATACATAAAAAAAGGTAAAATTTTATCTTTCTCACATGGTTTTAACATTGTTTATAAACAAATTGATCCTCCTAGTGATGTTGATGTTATTATGGTTGCTCCAAAAGCACCTGGTACAGAAGTTAGAAAAACTTATGTAGCTGGATTTGGCGTGCCTGGTTTAATTGCTGTTAGACAAAATGCTTCTGGTAAAGCAAAAGATATAGCTTTAGCCATGGCAAAAGCAGAAGGTTTAACAAAGGCAGGCGTTTTAGAATGTACTTTTGAACAAGAAGCTTACGAAGATTTATTTGGAGAACAAGTTGTTCTTTGTGGTGGAACAGTTCAATTAATCAAATATGGTTTTGAAACACTCGTAGAAGCTGGTTACCCACCAGAAATGGCTTACTTTGAATGTTTACACGAATTAAAATTAATCGTTGATTTAATTTACGAAGGTGGAATTCAGAAGATGAATGAAGTTATTTCAAACACTGCTGAATGGGGCGAATATGTAGTTGGAAAAAGAATCATCACAGAAGATACAAAAAAAGAAATGAAAAAAGTTCTTAATGAAATCGAAGATGGTACTTTTGCTAAAAACTGGATGGCAGAAGCTAAAAATGGTTGTCCAAACTTAAAGAAAAACAGAGAAGACCTCGGTTCTCATGAAATAGAAATTGTTGGTAAAAAAATTAGATCATTATTTGAAAAGAAAAAATAATTTTACCAAATTGTCTCAAAATCTATTGAGACAATAATTATCTACACTGACAAATTACTCGCTTTTAATTATAGTGAGAAATAACCCTACGAAGGACACGAAGATTTTTAATTTTAAAATGTACTTTTACAAGTATTTCTTCGTGTTCTTCTATAAATTTAAATCATTTTCAACTAAAATCAAGATTATTTGAGAGAAAGATGGAATGATGGGTTTATTTTTAAGGAATTAATTAATAATTTTTGGATTTGGGTTAGTTTTAGTTTGGAAGAATCTTTTTTAAGATTATAAAGTATTTATATCGCTAAGCATAAAACTATATATGAATAATATCCGAACGTCGCGATTTGAATTCTCTATTATTTCATTAAAATATTTTTTTGCCATTATTAGATCACCTTTAAAAAAATATATATAAGCAAGATACGATTTGAAAAGAAGTTTTATTTTATCTGAAATATCTTTATTATTATAAAATTGATCAATTGACATTTTTTCCTTTGATTTATATTCTGTTGGCATTAATTCTTTTAAAATATAATCTGCTAATAAAAATCCAATTTCATCATCTTCTTTAATATGAAATCTATTTTGTTTTAACGTTTTAAGAGACTCTTCAAATTTATCTTTGGATATTCTAAAAGATATAATTAAAGTAAGAAAATACATGTCAATATTTGAAGTGTTAAAAGCAATCACTTTGTCAATTTCATTAAAAGAATCTATATATCTTCCTTGTATATAATATAGATAAGTGCTTTGTTAGCATAAGCAATTCTTCCTCTATTATTTAATAGAATTGCTTTATTTAAATCCTCTATCGCTTCATCGTACATCTCTTTATATATATAAGCCTGACCTCTTTGATTATAACTACCACAAAATTGAGGATCAAGATTTATAGATTTTGTAAAATCATTTATTGCTTCATCAAACATTTTCTTTTTAACATATAACATTCCTCTGTGATTAAAAACATCTACATCTTTTAACCCCAAATCAATTGCTTTTGAATAATTTTCGATTGCTTTATCAGTATCTCCAGATTTTCTATAATTATTAGCAAGTAATAAAAAATCAGGAATGGATTGACAATTTAGTTGAATAGGAAAAATAAGAAGACATAATACAAAACAATTAAATAATACATATTAATAACCCTACATTATATCATATATTTTATATGCTTAATTATAAAAAGGGGCAGTGGTTTGTATTGCTCGTGGAGTCTCTGCCTTACTTCGATAAAACCAATTTTTTCTAAAACTTTTACAATTTGGACAATTGTCATTATAAGTAAATGATCTTATAAAACAATAAATTTCATACAATATAACGAAATTTGACAAAATTTCCATATAACAAATTCATTTAATTAATTCCCCCTTTTACTCAAAGGGGGAGGATTATAACAAATTTTTTGAATTATTACAGGTTTGAAAAAATTTTTCCTTCTTAATTAAGAAGATTTACTTATGTCCCTTTGCCTTATTCATCATCTCGCCAATTCGTCTTGCTTGGAGAGCGAAGACTTCAAGACGAGCTTCGATTATTTGAGGGTATGGGTTACCGTCGGATTCTATTGCAAGGTATGGGAGCGGCATATTTTTGTCGAGTTTTTCAATGTCATTGCCAAAGACTGAGTCTCTGTTGACTTTGAGTTTACCGCCCACTGTCATATTGTTGTTTAAAATCGCCTCAGCCATTCTTGTTTGGATACAAGCAAAAGGTCCTAAAGAGATAACGCCACACGAATCTTTTAATGAGTCCTTAAGCCCAACGCCAATAGTTATACCAACATCCCCGATAAGTTTTTCACTCACCAATGGATTTGAAGTATCCAAAATTTCTTTTATGTTTATTGGATCGTATTCGTAGAGGCTTGTTTTTGTTGCAAAGATTTTTTTGATTTTTTTCTCAATTGCTTGTTGAATATTTGTTTTTCCAGCAAAATACATTCTTTTAAATGGAGAAATCTTATCTTTTGCAATATTTCGCATAATAATATGATCAACATAGTAATGCCATTCTATAAGAGGGGTGATTTTTGTAATAAAACCCATATCTGCAAGGGTATTTTCAATTTGTTTTCTACAAAAAACTTCATTTCTTACATACATTTCACCAGTAACAGTAATTCTATTTGCCTCATGGACAGGTTTAATTAACTCAATTGCCGATAGGACATCAGCTGTTTTTTCTAATTGTTTTTCTAAAGTAATGTTAGATTTTTTTGCGAATGATGCAAGTATTTTTTGCCATTCACCCTCAAATAACTCCAATGCTTTATCTCTATTTTTTGCTAATGTCAAAATTACAGAATACATTTGCTCCATAACATCAGCAAGGCACATTGATTTCCATACTTGTAAAAGTGGATTTAAACCCATTCCAGCAAAACCTTCTGTTGATGAGAGAGTTAAAACAGCAACATCTTTTAATTTATTTTTTTCGATAACTTTTTTGAATCCTACTTGATACTGTTCAACCCTACAAGGTGCTGGGTCTCCAACTATAAAGAATGCTACTTTTTCGTCTGGCTTTTTATATTTTTCAACATATTCGAGTAGAGAGCCAACTAACACTATATAAGGAAGACATTCTTTACAACTTGAGTTACCTTTACCTATGCCAAGTGAGTCTGCTGTTGGTTGATCAACTATCTTTGCGTTAAATCCCTGTCCAACAAGTGCAGCAACTCCAGCCTCTGTCAAAAATTTTCCCATCATCGGAAATAAGAAAGTTACACTTTTATCTTTAATATTCCACTCTTTACCCTGAGAATCTTTTATAAATACATCTGTTCCTCTATAAACAGTTTCTGCCATTTGAAAGTCTTCAGTTTGAGTTTCTTCCTTTATATCAAGCTGTCTGTAATATTTAATAATATCAATAGCAGCCTCAATTCTTGTATTTAGCCCAACATCCGCTGTGTGACTATCGAGTTCTAATGTAAGAGATGGTTTTTTGCCCATTTCGTCTCTAAAATATGGGATTATAAAAGAATCTGGACCGCACGAAAAGTTTGTTACATAAACACCAAAAAGTTGTGGATGTTTTTTAACAAATTTTGATACTTGTAAATTTATTTTACCAATACCCCAGTGCATGTGTAGCCCAAGGTTTTCATAGTTAAATGGTATAAAATCATAAGGAATAATCGTAATCCCACGAGATGCAAATTTATGTGGAATAGACATATTTGCTTCTTTTGCCAAAGCATTGTACCATCTACCAATTAGGACAGCTGCAAACTCATTTGGATTTTTTTCGAGTTCTTCAATTGTTTTTTTACCAATTTCAAATGCTTTTTTAAAATAAGCTATCATTTGATTAGATGCAAAATCGAATGCTTTATTCGCCGCTCCCTTATCTGCACCAATAGACAAAGCCACCTCAACAAATTCTTTTTTGGTAGAATCCACATGAGCCTGAAAATCAATAATTGGTGTTAAAATCTCTGGCAGGTTTCTATCCTTAAAAGCTTGTTTTAAATAATACGGTTCACCTTGTACAAATACGCATGCTTTATTATTTTCCACACTGCCAAAAACTGGGATGTGTAAAACTTGTGGCATAAAAATATAGTCTGGTTTTTTTGACAAAAGATTATCAAATGCCCCATGAGCTATTTCTGCTGGGAAACAAAACGCTGATTTTCTTTTTTCTCTACCTTCGAGTGTGACATCATCTGATAGGACAACTTTATAGCCAAGTTGATCCCAAAAGTTGAAGTACAAAGGATAGATCATATTTGTTAAGAATGTTCTATTAATACCAATAGTTTTTGCACCTTCTTTAACCTTACCAGAAGGCGTTGCAAATTCACTAAATAACATTTTATCTCTAAGTGCAACCAAGTCTCTTTTTTCTGACTCATCTGCAATATTATGAACAATGTTAAAGTATTTGTTACAAGCACCACCAAAAGGAAATTTTTTGCCTTCAATTTCTATCATACTTATAGAACATTTTCTATCACAAGCTTCAGCACCACCTTGACAGATAAAATTTTTACCGTATTTTATGTCTCTACCAATCAATTCTTTTAAATCAAATTCTTTTTCTTTGAGTAGATTTTTTTCTAGTCTTTTTTTAACCTCGTAAGCAAGACCAAAAGCACCCATTAGTCCTGGTTCTGGTGGAACAACAATTTTTGTATTCAATAATGCAGCCATTGCAACTGGGACTGCTTTGTTATAACAAACTCCACCTTGCATAAAAATTTTTTTACCATAAGGACGAGAGCCTCTAACTCTATTATTATAATTTAAACATATAGAATAAACAAGCCCTGCAATAATATCAGTCCTATCAATACCTTCTTGAAATGCTGTTGCAATATCTGATGATATAAAAGCAGCACATTGGTCATTAAAATTTGGAGGTCTTTTTGAACCTAACGCAATACCAGCAATGTCTTTTACATCAACATTCAACGCTTCTTTTGCCGCCTCTTCCAAAAAGCTTCCAGTTCCTGCAGAGCAAGCCTCATTCATCGCATAATCAGATGGAATACTTTGAGTTATATAAGTATATTTTGCATCCTGTCCGCCTATTTCAAAAATTGTATCAACATCTTTATCAAAATAAACAGATGCAGTAGCATGACAAATTATTTCATTATAAATAGAATCAGTTAATGCGTGTAAGCCAACGATATGTCGCCCTGATCCAGTAGTACCAAGCCCAATAATTTTTACTTTTGTGTTTCCTAGTTGGTCAATGATTGATTGGTAACATTTTTTTGTAGCCCCTATCGGATCACCTTCTGTTCGTAAATAAATTGATGCTAAGATTGCATCATCTGATTTTCTAAGTAAAACCGCTTTTGTTGTAGTTGAACCTATATCAACACCTAAAACACATATATCACCATCTTTTGCTGTGCCTTTATTTACAGATTTAAACTCAACAAGATTTTCTGCTTCACTTAAAGGCTTCAAAAAGTCAAATGAAGACCTGCCTTCAACAAAAAGGCTATCAAATGAAGTAATTTTTGCAGTTTCATTTTCTAAAGCCCATAAAGCAGCCCCATAAGCCTCAAAATAGCCACTTTCTGCTGGAACACAAATATTATCAACAGAATCCCCAACATATTTTACGATTGGATTTAATTTTGAAATACCACCAGTTAAGATAATATTTTTTTTATCAAGTGATGATAAAAGTTCTGTGATTTTTAGAGCCATCATTTTACATAAGCCTGCGACAACTCTATCTTTTTCGATACCCTTGTTTAGAGCGTGTGTACAGTCTGATTTACAAAATACAGAACATCGTCCTGATATTTCATAAGCCTCTTCTTCTTTGTACTCTTGTTTTAGATCAGTTACTTTTAAACCCATTCTACCAAGCTGTTGGAGAAAAAATGAGCCAGTACCAGAGGCACATTTATTACCAGTGTAGACATTGTAAATTCGTCCTTCTTTGTTTAGCTCATAAACCATTATAGTCTCGCCACCAGCACTAACCAAAGCATTATACTTATCTTTTTCTTTTATAAGTTCCTGAATAGAATATTCTACTGCCTCTGGCTCTGTGATAGAAGTAATATTTACGAATTTACGAAATTTTCTACCTGTAACACAAACTCTATCGTAAGAATTCACATCTATTTCTTTTAAAATTTTAATTAACGAACCCTTAGAGTCGCCTTCGTGAAAAATAGTTTTTTGTTCTATTTTCTGTTTAGACTCAGAAAGTCCAACAATAGAAACTGTCGATGCTCCAATACAAATACCAAGAGATTTCATAAAAATCATCCTTTTTTAATGAATAAATTGCACAAATCAATAAACTGATTGTTTTTAACCAATAAAACATTTGATTAAATTAGAATAAGTATAAATTAATATATATTCTTAAAAAAACAAGAAATATTTTAATTATACCGAAAAGTTTTTAGTTTGCCAAAGATTGTAAACATCAATTAGTTTAATATCAACTAATTAGATGAATTTAATCTGTGCAATCTGTGACAATCTAAAAAATCTGTGTTATACTACCTTTTTTTTTTAATTTTGTCAAAAGTTTTGAAAAAAGAGAGCCCCTCACTAATACGAATATCAACCCTTTTGACTATTTTAACAGAAAATAAAATTGAAAAATATTTTAAAAGGAAAAATATAGTTTTTTTGTGTAACTCTACCAAACCTCTGTCTCTAATTTACTCTCTGATAAAAACTATCAAAACTTTTACATTAGAATTTTGATAAATAGTGCATGTTAAAAAGAGTAAGGATTTGGCAGAAATTTATAATGACAATTGTTCAAATTGTCATTATATACCTTAAACGCAGTACTACAATAATTCATTTTTAAAAATAAAAAAATCCTTTTTAGACTATATCATAAACATAAGCAAGTTCATCGCAAACTTCGAGTTTTGGACATTCTAAACACTCTCTCCAGAGTTTGCGTGGAAATAAGTCTTTACTCACAAGTTTAAATCCAAGCTTCTCAAAAAATTTATCTTGATAAGTTAGTGCTATAACACGAGGAATATTTAGATTTTTTGCTCTTTCAAGTGCTTTCTCAACAAGTATTCTACCATAGCCTTTACCTGCATAATTAGGGTCAACGGCTAAAGAACAAACCTCAGCAAGGTCTTTCCACATAACGCTTAACGCTGCACAACCTATAACAATTCCATCAATTTCGATAACAAAAAAATTCTGTATAGTAGAATAAATTTTATAAGGTGTTTTTGGCAACATCATTCCCTTGCCCGCGTAATTATTAATTAGCTCGACAATTCTTTCTGTATCTGTAACTTTTGCGTCTCTAATCATATCGTCTCCTTTAAAATGATAATTAATAAATAACTCAGCCCCGTCAAATGACGGGGTAACAAATAAGTATCGTAAAAATATTTTTATTAAAAATTTAAATTGATTTTCGGTTCAATAAGAATTCTTTTAAGGTATTATAATGGTTATCAATCTCAATTGATTTTTTTTCTTTAATTAAAGCATCTTGTAAAATTTCTGGGACAGGAACATCTATATTTATAGCATCTTTTATAACATCACCAAATTTAGCAGGGTGGGCGGTTTCCAAAAATACTATTGGTAGGTCAGTTTTGTTTTCTGCCAAAAATTGTTCTATTGAATGATAACCAACAGCCCCATGAGGGTCTAAAATATAGCCATAGTCTTTATAAACTTTCTGAATTGTTTTGACAGTTTGATCATTTGTTACTTTATAACCAATGATGTCTTTTTGCATCTCTTCTTTTGACCCATATAAAGCAAGCATTCTTGCAAAGTTTGAAGGATTGCCGACATCCATTGCATTAGAATAAGTTTCCACAGAAGGTCTTGGGTTAAAAATGCCAGTATTTAAATACTCCGGCACAACATCATTTATATTTGTTGCTGCAATAAATTTTTCTATTGGAAGCCCCATTTTTTTAGCCAAAAGCCCACCAGTGAGATTGCCAAAATTACCAGATGGTGTACAACAAATTATTTTTTCTGCACCAGTAATTTTTTTTAATTCTTTGTAAGCCCAAACATAATAAAAAGACTGTGGATAAAGCCTTCCGATATTTATCGAATTTGCAGAAGATAAAGTAAGTTTTTTATTTAACTCATCATCAACAAAAGCCTCTTTGACCATATATTGACAATCATCAAAAGTGCCATTCACTTCTAATGCAGTAATATTCTCATATAAAGTTGTTAGCTGTTTTTCTTGTAAAAATGAAACTTTTCCTTTTGGATATAAAATCACAACATCAATATTTGGAACTTTATAAAAACCTTTTGCAACAGCAGAACCTGTGTCTCCAGAAGTAGCAACGAGTATGGTAAGTTTACTATTTGATTGTTTTAGATAGTAACTTAGTACACGAGCCATAAATCTTGCACCAAAGTCTTTAAAAGCAGCTGTTGGTCCACAAAATAATTCCATCACATAAATATTGCCTTGTACATTTTTTACAGGGACGGGGAAATTAAAAGAATCTTTAACTATTTCATACAAATCATTATCATTTATCGCACCATCGAGTAAGATTTTTGCAACTTCAAAGGCTGTTTCGTAGAATGTTTTTGCCTCAAAAACTTTGTTATTAAATTTACCAATTTGATTTGGCATATAAAGCCCTCTGTCTGGAGAAAGCCCCTTTATAATTGCCTCTTTAAATGAAACATTTGGAGATTTTTTTTCTGTACTATAATATTCAATCATATATTACCCTATTAACATAATTTTTAAGAATGTATATTATTATTTAGAATATTTTTAATTAAATTGCAAGAAATATCTCAAACTCTTTTATACAAAAACATTAAATGGAGTAAAAATTTTATATAAAAAACTTTGCAATTTTTTGACAAAATCAAAAATTTTAGGTATTATAATGACTTTATGGAAACAAGGTGTAGATACTCCTTGTTTCCTCTATGCTAAATAAGGATTTTTATGATAAAAACATTATTAGAAATTAAACAATACATATACAAAAATAGATATTTATTTTTGTTATTATTTACAAGTATTTTTATTTTTATTGCTTTACTACCAATTTTTAGAAGTGGTTTTATAGCAAGTTGGGATTTCCCCAAACATCTATCGAAGGCAGAGTTTATTGCAAATAGCATATCAAAATATTTTACAATTGATGGCTGGGATTTTACCCAATATCTTGGTGTTCAGTCATTTTTGTTTTATTTTCCGGGATTTTTTTTGTTAATCGCAATTATTCACATATTAACTTTTAAATTACTATCGATTTTATTTATTTATAAACTTTTGGTTGTATTAAGTTACATTCTTTTATTTTTGAATGTTTATTACTGTGCAAAATCTTTTGCATTCACAAAAAACAGTGCATTTTTTGCAGCTCTTTTTAGCCTTACTTTTAATACACTTTATGGAATGGGTTTTGATGCAAATTTTGCTATTGGGCTTGATTTACAATTTTTTGCGATCTCATTAATTCCTTTAGCTTTGGGGATGTACCACAAAATTATAAATGATCAAAAAATTAATTATATACAAATTGTTTTGAATGCTTTATTAATTGCTTATATATTTTTAACTCACTTACATACAGGGATTTATCTTGGAATGATTTTACTTATTTATAATATTTTCTTATTCTTCCAAATAAAAGATAAAAAAACATATTTGATAAAAAACTTTTTTATAATTTTTATTACACTCTGCCTTGTTTTATTTTGGATTATTCCACTATTAAAATACTTTAATCAATATGGAGTACAAACTGGTTTTGGTAGAGCCACAACAGAATCTTTAATTAAAGATTTTTTTGAAGGTAAATTTTTAACTATAAAATATGTAGTAAATTTTTTTGTTTTGGGTATTTTTGTTATTTTATTTAAACAAAAAGCCAAATATTCTTATTTTTTAATAATTACAGTGATTACATTCTTACTTTCTATAAAATTCTTTCATTATAACAGTAATTTTGTTAATTTAGCGTTATTTTTGCAAGAAAACAGGGCGTTTGCACCTCTTGGTATTTTTATGGCATTGATTGCAGGACTTGCAATTGGCTCAATTGTTAGTTTAATAAAAAAAATTGCATTCAAATTTAAAGCCTTAAATTTCAAAATCTTACAAAATAAAATTTTTAAAATTGCTGTGAATATTTTACTGATGTTTGTTATAGTTTCAATATTCTACAATAGCTTTATGGCTGTTTTTAAAAGAATAAACACTATGAATAATATAATAAAAACAGAAAAAGATCACGAAGTATCACCTCAATATCGATCTCTAATGGAAGGAATTAATTTTATAAAGAATAATTTAGCTGATAACGAAAGAATGGCTGTCCAAATTACATCTTTTGGCTATTTTCCACCAGAGGTAATAGGTACGAATGTTTATTTCTATCTTAAAACAAAAAAACCAATTTTAGGCGGTGGTTATCAAGAATCAACAAAAGCTTCTGGTAATTTTTTAAGTGTTTGTGACACAAATTTTTTATCATCAGCATCCCCAGACGCTATTTATAATAGATTAAAATATCTTAATATCAAATATTTAGTTTTAAAAAATGAGGCTTTTACTCAAAAACTTGATAATTTCTTTGGTTTTAACTTATTATTCCAAAATGATCTTCTAAAAATTTATCAAGTTTCAAACGTAAATTCTATTTTTTTATCAGTCTACAATGATATTGAAGTCTTAGAAACAAAATTTGATGTTGTTAAACCATTCCCAAAACTGCAATATACTCTTATAAACAATAGAGATAACAATGATGTTGTTTTTACAATTAGTTATTCTGCAAAATGGAATGTCTATATTAATGGAAGAAAAATAAAACCAACAGAAAATTACGATAACCTATTAAAAGTTACAATTCCAAACAGAGGAAAAACAGTGATAAAATTAGCCTACAAAAATTCTATCATAGAACATATTGCTAACATAATTTCACTTTTAACTCTTATTGGTTTGATAACCTTTTTAATCTATCAATCTAAAATCATAAAAAAACTTTTAGAACCTTTTAAAAATAAAAATATTATTTTTGAAAAATTTAAAAAAACAAAACTAAAATTTGTCCTTAGCGTGTGGTTACCATTTATTTTATTTATGATAATATTTTCTTATTTATACCTATATCGAGGCTTTTGGAATTAATAAATATTAAAATTTCTCAAGAGGCACAAATAAAATAAGTTTTGATTATTTTTTTATTTGGAATGTATTAAATTTAAAAAATACTTATAATTAAAGGAAAAACTATGAAACAAGCAGCAATTATATCAATTGGTACAGAAATTATGAGAGGTAAGATTGATGATACAAATTCTACCTTTATATCGCGATGGTTGAAAGATTGTGGGATAAAATTAAAATATAGAATAAATGTTGAGGATGCAATACCTGACATCCTAAAGGCGATCGACTACACAAAAGAATGCGATTTATTTATTTTTACTGGTGGCTTGGGACCTACTGATGATGACATCACAAGAGACGCTTTGGCAAAATATTTGAACAAAAAACTTATTTTTAATGACTCATCATGGCATATGATAAAAGAATTTTTTATAAAAAGAGATATTCCAATCGCAGAGTCAAATAAAAGGCAGGCTTATTTACCAGAAGGAGGAGAGCATATTCCAAATGAGAATGGTACTGCACCAGGAGTTTATTATTATGATAAGAAAAAAGCATACTTTTTAATACCAGGTCCTCCTCGCGAAAATCAGCCAATGTTACTAAACTTAGTTACTCCAAAATTAAAACAAATTGATTTTATAAAAGGTGAAATTTACACCAAAATTTTTAGACTCTACAATGTTGGAGAGAGTACAATTGCAGATTTATTTGTAAATTTTAGTGATGAGATTGAATTAGGTTATTATTTTACAATGGGAGGCTGGGTTGAAGTTCACCTAAGCCAATATATAGAAAATCAAAGCGATATTGCAAAAATCGAGCCATTCATAAAAAAAGCAGAAGAAATTTTTATAAAAAACGATATATTCTACACAGAAGACAAAAATTTATCCTTACTTGTATTAGAAAAGTTACAAAAAAGCAATTTAAAAATTGGATTTGCAGAATCAATCACTGGTGGAAGTCTCGCAGCCGAAATTGTTAAAAATGCAGGTGCATCAAATGTTTTTGAAGGAAGCATTGTTTCTTACTCAAACAAGGTAAAAGAAGAAGTCTTGGGTGTATCAAAAGAAAACCTTACTAAATTTGGTGCTGTCTCAGAAGAAGTTGTAAAAGATATGGCTTTTGGTCTAAAAAAAATAATTGATGCAGATATTTGCATTTCGATTTCTGGAATTGCAGGTCCAACTGGTGGTAGTAAAAATAAGCCAATAGGTTTAGTCTACATCGGATTTCTGATTAAAGATGAATTTTTTGCCATAAAAGAAACGTTTTTTGGAGATAGATCACGAATTATAACAAGATGTATAAATTATATTCTTGTTGAACTTTTAAGAAGGTTAAAATGATAGTAGATTTACACAACCATACAATTAAATACTCCCAATGCTCTATTATTCAACCACATATTCTTATTGAAAATTTTATTCACAATAAAATCGATGGTGTCTGTATCACAGAGCATAATATTTTGTGGAACGAAAAAGAACAAAAACAATTAACAGATAAGTATAAAGATAAAATTAAAATCTTTTTTGGAATGGAAGTAGATACAGATATAGGTCATGTGTTGATGTTTGGCTCTGAGATAAAAGAGTTTAAAGAAGCAGTAGAAATTGCAGAACTTGTAAAAAAAATAGATAGAAAAAACACGGCTTTAATCTGGGCACACCCTTTTAGGTCGAATTTTAACGCTGCAAATATTCTAACAAAAGAACTTGTAGGTAATTTCGATGCCATCGAGTTATACAATGGCAGCCTTTTAAAAGAAAGACTTGTTTACACAGAAGAAAAATTTAATCCCTATAATGTAAGATTTACTGGAGGCAGTGACACCCACGCTTCTGGAATGAGTGTAATCTGTGCAACAAAATTTGAAACCTCTTTCGACGACATCTCTGGTCTTGTGCAAAATTTAAAGTTTGGAAATTACGAGCCAGTGAGGTTGAAGAGGGGGTGAGGAATTTAAAAATTGTCCCATATATATTTTATCAACAATAAATTTATTTCAAATTAAAAAATAAATTTATTTATACACTTGATTATATAATAAAGTAATGTTATAATAAATTCATAAATAATTAAATGATAGAGGATTTTTTATGCCAAGAGATTTAATTTATCAATATGCAAAAGAATTTACCGCAGGAAGAATTGCTTCTGGATTTAGTCATTGTTCAAGAGTATATCATCTTGCAAGAGAACTTGATGTACAGGGATACGATGATGATATTTTATATGCTTCTTCTTTTTTACATGATATTGTAGTTGGTGTTGATAGCCACGTAAAATCAGCAGAAAAGGCAGAGCAAATTTTACATGAAGTTGGATTTCCACCAGAAAAAATCAATAAAGTTATTGATTGTATAAAAAGCCATTGGCCAGGAGAAAATCCACAATCAGTAGAAGCAAAAATCTTACATGATGCAAATCTTATCGATAGTCTTGGTGCTATTGGTGTTGTAAGACTTTCTATTGGTGCTTCTTTTTGGTATCAGTATAAAACATTAAAAGATGTTTTAGATTTAATTAAAGATTATAAAAATAAGGCTTCATTATTAATTTTTCCTAAGTCTAAAGAAATAGCTAAAGAAAAAATTAAATTTATGGATACTGTTATTCAAGAATTAGAAGCTGAAGAACATCTATAATTATGACAGAACAAGAAACTTTTTACAACATTTTAATTCAAAAAACCATTGCTTCTCTTACAAAAAACTTTTTTGAAGTTATTTTGGTAAATAATAAAGAAGAAGCAATGGCTCATCTTCTCAATCTATTTGATAAAAACTCAGTAATAGGGACAGGTGGATCACGAACTCTTGATGAGATCGGTTTTTTTGAAAAAATAACAACTAAAGATTACCCAAATTTTTTGGACAGAAAAAAAGATTTAACTCCTGAACAAAAATCTGTGATGCAAAGAAAAGCATTAACTGCTGATTTTTTTGTAAGTTCTGCAAATGGCTTGACTAAAACTGGTGAACTTGTATTACTCGACAAATGGGGCAATAGAAATGGAGCTATGACTTATGGACCAATAAAAAGAGTTTTTGTTATTGGTAGAAATAAGATTTGTCCAGACTTACAGAGTGCTATTGATAGAACAAAAAATAAAGCTGCCGTTATAAATAATATTAGATTTGATACTAAAACCCCATGCACAATACAAGGTGAATGTGTTGATTGTAATTCTCCAAGTAGAATTTGTGGTGTTACAACAATAATCAGCCGTTGCCAGCCCCCAAAATCAATACTTGTTATTTTGGTAAACGAAGATTTAGGTTTTTAATACCATCTAATTTTTTAACAACAACTTTAATCATAAAATTTATACAAAAATATATAATCAAACCATTCCTCCGTCCCCAATTTTAAAAATAAAAAAAGGTGTTGCACTAAAAAGCACAACACCTTATATTCTTTATTACTAATAGAAACAGATAAATCTCCCCTTAATAGAGGGAGATTTATCTTATTTTCAAAGACTATGGGGATTTTATTTCAAATAACTACCATTTTCACCTATTTTACCAGAACCATTTAATACATAGATTCTTGCATTACCTTTACCAGAACAGTTTGCTGTCAAGCTTCCACTACTCACTGTTATAGTATCGCCTGTAATTGCATCTTTATATGTACCGTTAGGGATTCCAGTAAATGTTGCATTTCCAGAGATTGTTACGAGTACAAAACTATCGATTCCTTTAGCAGAGTCTGTAAATCTTCTTTTAAATGCCATTCCATCACCGCTAACGCCATCAGTAGAATATTGTCCTTTTTGTAATGCAGGAATATTTCTTCTGATTTTATTTAATCTTTGAATATGTTTTGCTAATGGATGGTTCAAAGTTGTTGCCATAGTTCCAGTAGCACCTGTGTATGTTGCAAAATCTGTAACAGATACAGTTCCTTCTATATTATCACCAAAATATGCTCTACCTGTTTGAGATAATGGAGCATTAGGACCAACATCTATTGGTTTTCCTTTTTGAAATTCTATTTCACTACCATAGAAAAGACAAGGGATTCCTCTAAATGTAAACATTAAATCTAAATTTTCAGCCCAAGTATCTTGAGTACCAGCAAATCTTTGGTTTTCTGGAGCACCGTCTGGAGCATAGTCGTGTGAGTCAACATAAGTAACATTCCATGTTGCGTCATTATAATCACTATCAAAAGCCAAACCTACGCCAAAAGCATCTCTTGCATTAGCAAAAGCCCAGTGGAATGGAAAGTCTATTTGTTCGAGTCCAGAAGCTTTTGATCTATCTGGTGTATGGTATGTATTTCCATTTAACTTATGGTTATCTGTAACTGCTGGAGAATAACTACTCTTATATGCTTCAAAATGAGCTGCTGATGAGTCTCTGTTTTGTTCGTAAGTACCAGTAGCCCAAGTTTGAGATTCTTTCCATGTATAGAATGATGGAGAAATTGCAGGTACGCCTTCATTCCATCTACCTCTATATCTTGCACAAGTTTCACCAAAAGTATAAAAATTGTCGCCACCTCTTTGTTTGAATGCTGGTATAAAGTAAGAGTTAAACATCAATCTTGGAACATGTTTTACTGTATCAATTCTAAAAGAATCAACTCCCATATCAATATATTTGTTGTAAGCATCGATTAAATAATTGATTGTTGTTGGGTTTTCTGTATTTAGGTCAACACAATCTCCTGCAATCTGTCCCATTTGTACTGCATAACTATTCCAGTCTAATGATTTATAATGGTGATATATAAAGTTTGTATCTTTTGTATCTTCTTTCATTGCATTAATTCTTGCACCATATTGTGCGTTTGGTAACATTGTATCATAATCAGTAGGAAGAACACCATTTAAATCTGTTTTTGTTACAGATGCTATTGTATCATTTAAACTTGTTGGAGCATTTCTTTTAAATAATGGATATAAATTTTCTTCTCCAAAATTACCTGTATGGTTTATAACAATATCTTGAATTACTTTAATACCTTTTGCATGACATGCGTCAATAAGTTTTTGATATGCTTCTTCTCCTGAATTATCATATTTTGTTTTGTATCTTGGATCAATTTCTTTAAAGTTGATTGCATGATAACCATGATAATCATAACCACTTGAGTTTTTAACAGGTGGTGTAACCCAAATTGCAGTAAAACCAAGTGCTTTAATATAATCAAGTTTGTCTGTTAAACCTTTAAAATCACCTCTCCACGCTGGGTCAGTGTCTGGATTTTTTGCAGTAGTATCATCCCAACAGTGAACATTTGTTGAAGAGTCACCATCATAGAATCTTGGTGTAATAACAAAATAAATTGATTCTTCTCTAAAGTCGCTTCTTGTATTTGGTCCAACATTGTAGAAGAATGATGAGTAAGTCTCATTACCAGCAGCATCCCTAACAAGAAACTTTAAGTTTGTTGATTTTGAGATTATCATTG
>Ga0209727_1000237_pt1 | contig 69363 bp, 63 predicted proteins | sample RifGroC1_FD_183995 | JGI IMG/M metagenome (GOLD analysis project Ga0209727, IMG submission 183995) | Groundwater microbial communities from Rifle, Colorado, USA - Groundwater C1 (SPAdes) (version 2) | ecosystem: Environmental > Aquatic > Deep subsurface > Groundwater | place: Rifle, Colorado... | reverse complement strand
GATCGGGAGCATATATGGCACGATATGCAGCCAAAAATATGGTTTATAAGGGTTTGGGAAAAAGATGTTTGGTAGCCGTTTCCTATGCAATCGGAAAAGCCGATCCATTAATGATTTATGCACTTAATGAGAAAGATGAGGATCTGTCCGAATATGCAAGAAAGCATTTCGATTTCCGCCCCCTTTCCATAATTGAAGAGTTAAATCTAAGACAACCGATATACAGAGACACCGCTTCGTACGGACACTTCGGTCGTGATGGGTTCCCGTGGGAAAAATTGGAAGAAGGGGTTTAAGAAATATCGTGGCTAAATCATTAAGCAATTCAACTTACAATACTTGATACTTTTTCTATAATATCCGATACTGAATATGATGAAAAGATTTATACCTTTATTGCTACTTGCGGGAGTAATGATCGTCGCTTACTATTTTATTTTTTCAAATGAAGAGTGGAATGATGAAGGTTCATTGTCTAAAGGATTTTTATCCGAAGAACAAAAATACCTCGAGAGTTTGACTGAAAAAGAAATTCAAAAACAAGTGTTTTATACAATGCCTCTGGAAGTTTTAAAACCCCAATTTGGGGGTAAAGTATTTTGCGCGAGTGAGATATTTGGGTTTAACGTTGATCCGGAGGATTTGATATTAGATGTGTATTTGTGGGGTTATTGTGAAGAATATTATATCAAAGGTGAAACGATCACTTTGGGAACGGGTGTTTCAGAACCAATAAAATTGGCTTTTAAGAACGATGGGAAAAGACTAACGTTTGATTCGGTAATTACTCCTAAAGACGGCGACGAATACGAAAACTCAATTAGAGTTATTTTTCCTGAGGAACATGTCAAGCAAGCTCTGGAAGGTGTGGACACAAAACAGATGGTCCCTTCCCCAAAAACACAAGCCGATAATTATTATACCGGAAAGCTTGAGGTGTATTTTTAGGCAAGTTATTTAGTCTTTTTTAGAACCTTGCTTTTCACCAACTTTACCTTTTTTTCTGTTTTAACTTTTGCGGACTTTACATTTTTAAGAACTTTTCCCAACTCTTCCTCTCCCATTTCCTCTACATCTTTTAAAATATTTCCAAGTTTTTGTCTTGCCTTTTTGTTGGATAGTAAATACGCTGTGCCTCCTGCGATGGCTGCTCCAAGAGCACCCGCAATTCCTCCTCTAATTAATCTCTGTTTAGTCTTTTTCTTCATATATTTTCTCACCCTCTTTCTTGACAGTAAATTTCTTGTTATATTTTCTACCGTAATTTTTAACTTTATTTAATAGTTCCTCGATAAAGCTAAGTATCCTGAGTTTAATTTCCTCTTGAGTTAGAGAGAGATTGTCGATTCTCAGTTCGATCTTTGTGAGAATTCGCTTAAATATATTTAAGACTTGAATGAGAAGCGCTAAAAATATTACAAGACATCCTGTAACCATGACCAATGAAATTATAAGAATGGTATTGAGTCCGTTTTCCATATTTAAAACTTAAATATATATTTTACTATTGTAAATATACTAAACCCTCCGTAGAAAAGTGTTGCAATTATCATTATAGCGCGTCTGAGAGTCGAGGGCGCCATCATTTTTGGCAGCAATTTTACGTTTAGTATATATATCATAATTGCATAAACAAACATAGTGGCCGCATTCATTACAGCCCCAGTAATGACAAGATTAAGGGGTTCCGTAAAACCCGCCATAAAGACGGCACAGCCTCCTAGTATCTGAAGCCATAAAAATATATAAAAGAGTTTTGACAAGCTTTCGATACGGAACTTTTTGGGGGAAAAGATAACAAGATTTTCGGAAAGGATCCTGCTTGTAGAAGCATAGACTGAAAACTGCGTACCAAAAAGCATTAAGGAAGCAATAAGCAAAAAAGCAGTTCCTATGGCTGTGGTCGTATGCGCTGAGATGTAGGAGCTTTCCTGAAAGAGGAAGTTTATGCCGTTTTCTATACCCTCTTTTTTATAAGTAGTGATATATGATAATAAACTTAACATCAGCATTGTGACTGCTCCGGTGATCCAAAAGACGATTGCGTGCTCGAGATTGATTCTCCTCCACCATAAATTGAAGACACTGATATTTTCGGTCGTATTTTTTGGAAGTCCACCTTCGAGTTTCATCTCCTCTTTATGACTTGAGAAGAGACTGCTTATTTTTCCTGTATGTACCCCCATACCGAACCCTTTTTCTTTAATGTAGTAGGACTGGGATAGGTTTAGATTACCTCCCGCTCCTGCATACGCCAATGCCCCGAGAAAAGTTGCAAACGATAGTCCTGCCGGAAAAAACCAGAATCCGTCACCCATCCCAATAAGGCCTTTTGTTAAAGCAAGATAGTCAACAGGTTTTGCCAAAAACAAAGCCAGTATAAGCACAAAAGGTATACCGATAAGGATTATAGTTTTTTGGAAGACCTCCTGCGTTTTATAAAGATATTTTCCAAGTGATAAAATTATTCCGATAAGGATCAGGAAAAACATAGGCAGATATTTGTTATAGGTAATTCCGAATGCAAAAGAGAATAGCTTTGCAGATGAGGCAACCAAACCCGGCCATACCCAAGGAATGAATGTAGTTAACATAAACCATAAAGGCGCAAATTTTTTAAATATCCGTGATAGTCCCACAAATACACTTTCGCCGGTCGCAAGCGTGTATCTCTCGATCTCCATATTTAAGAAAAATTGCAGGGTTATACCGATAACGGCTCCCCAGATTATCCCCAATCCGTAGTTGGCTGACAAATATGGCCACAGAATAAGTTCGCCGCTGCCAAGCCCCAGTCCAAGAAGAATAAAACTTGGACCGATCATTTTTCTAAGAGGTGGGGGGTGTGGAAGGTCTTTGTTAAGATTTGGAATATTTCTTTCCATCTAATAAATAATAAATAAGCGATAAACAGGAAGCAATAAGCAAAGCTTGAGATTTCATCAAAAGCAATAAACACCTGATGATAGGCATTAAACAGAAAATGAAAATTAGTTGAGGGGAATTAGAAATTAGTAATAGAAAATTGAGAATTGAAAATAAGAAATTTTGCGTTAACCATTTTCCAATATCTTTAAGTGTTTTCAAAAAATCTGTCAATTTAACCAAGCAACCACCCCCTTGACTTCGGTTTATATTCGGTATACAAATTAAATAAAATAATCCGAATAGTCCGAATAATGCCAATCTACGAATAAGTGCAAATACTGAATACTGAATACTTACACCAACGTATTTGTATATATTCGCGGCATTCGAATCATCCGCAATATTTGCATCATTTAATATGATTACAAAAATAGATGTACCTATCAGTGCCACATTAATTTACGACAGCACCACCCGTCGGGTTATGCCAAAATCCATAGTCTGGAATGGACGGATATATAAAATTATAAAAGTTGGCTTACATCATACGTATAGAACCGGAAGAGTCCTTTTCCATGTGTTTAGTGCCGTCTCCGACACCCTTTTCTTCCGCTTGGTCCTTAATACCGAAACCCTGCACTGGAGACTGGAAGAGATTGGAGATGGGGAAAGTGGTTAGTATACGGGTATATCTTATATGAGGATAACAATCTATTGCCCCGGCTTTCTTTCTCTCTGAAGATGTGATTCGCGCCAGTTATAATTTCTTGTTGCGGTGGTATTCGGATGCTCTTTAGTTAATTGGGGTGGCGGTGTGGTTTTAATATGTATTGTTTTAACCACACGACCACTTCTTTTTTGAAATTCGCATTTCATATCTAAACATTGTTTACATCTTTTTGATGTTGTATATCAAGAGGTAAAAATATGATCTGACCCTGCGCCCTGAAACTTATATGAAAACATATTACGACAAGTTTACTTTACAATTTAACACGGCCTCCTCGTCGGTTATGCACATCGACCTTAATTCCTGTTTCGCATCGGTCGAGCAGCAGGCAAACCCCTTTTTGAGAGGAAAACCCATTGCTGTTGCTGCATACACGACACCTTCGGGATGCATCGTTGCCCCCTCGGTTGAAGCAAAAGGATTGGGAATAAAAGTCGGAATGAGGGTAAAAGAAGGAAAACTGCTTTGTAAGAACTTGGTTATTTTGTCGCCCGACCCGTGGAAATACAGGTGTGTACATTTGAAATTGAAGAAACTTTTGGATAATTATTCAAGCGAAGTTACCCCAAAATCGATTGATGAATTTGTGGTGGACTTTGGAAAAGCATCTTGCAGGGGTTCCCCCTTAAAGGATTTCGCTTTGGAAATAAAGAAGCGTATAAAAGAAAGTGTTGGCGATTGGCTGACGGTCTCGATCGGCATTGCCCCTAACAGATTTTTGGCAAAACTTGCCTCAAATCTTCACAAACCCGACGGACTGGATGAGATAAACAGCAAGAATTATCTGGACTGTTTTTTTAGACTTAAACTTGTCGATCTGCCTTACATAAAACTTAGAAACGCCATGCGTTTAAATAGCGTTGGGATTTATACTGTGGAGGATTTTTATAACGCTCCCCTTTGGAAATTAAAATCCGCTTTTCAATCGATAAACAGTTACTATTGGTACCTTCGTCTCCATGGATACGAGATCGATGACATTGTTTTTGCAAGACGCTCGTACGGAAATTCTTACGCTTTGCCGAAAGCTTTTACCGACCTTTCCGATCTCTCGCCCATTATTTCCAAATTGACGGAAAAAACCAGCTTCCGTCTTCGCCGTGCCGGATATATCGCAGGCGGAGTTCATCTGGCTATTTTTTATAAAAACGGCTCTTTCTGGCATAAGGGAGTAAGTCTTTCTGAAAAGCTTTTTGAATCAAGGGATATTTATAAAAAAATGATTCGGCTTTTTCAGTTTTCTCCCCATAAATTGCCCGTTGGTAATATTTTTATTTCCGTTTACGATCTTAAGAAAAATACCGATCTTCAGCTTAATATTTTTGAAGACGTTCTCAGAAAGAAGAAATTATCAGAAGCTGTTGACCGCGTGAACGAAAGATGGGGAGATTTCATTATTACTCCTGCAAGAATGCAAATGGGGTCTAAAGAGATGGTTCCGGACCGCATTGCGTTTGGCGGTGTGAAGGAACTGGAAGAATTTACAATAAATGATCCGAATAGTCCGAATAATACCAATGCATTTGAATAAATGCGAATACAATGATCAAACAAATGAGGTATTGGGATTTATTTATAGATTGTGATTATTTGTTCCGGGCACTTTGGCTAGGCTCAGTGTGAATGACGCGAAGGATTCTGATCATTTAACTAGAAATTAATGATTACCACATCTCCCGCTTCTATACCATATTTATCCGTGTATCCCGCGTTGATCTCAAGAACGTAATTAATTTGTTCTTTTGGGGTATATTTTGGTAACTGGTTCAAAGGCGTATTTTTTTCCGGAAATGGGACGTTTTCGTCAATATCAATTATCGTATTTTCATTGATCCAGATAATATCTAACGGAAAATTCATATCCTTCATCCAAAAAAAAGGTGTTTGAGGTTTTTCAAAAATAAAAAGCATTCCGGAATCTGCCTCAAGATTTTCCCTGAATGATAAACCCTTCTGCCTTAATGAGTCCGTATTTGCTAACTCTGCTGTTACGGTCCTATCGCCAATTTGGATTTCTACTAATTTATCCTGATCGTTTTGAGATGTTGGGGTACTTATCTGGGAGTTAAATTGACCCGATCTTCGATTGATTTTGGAATAGTTGTATACAGTAATAATCCCGAAAAATAACACTATAAATAAAAGAAAAAGCAAATGGTTTAAAGTAAGAGGTGACCCCTTTTTTTTAGAGTGCAACATTTATCTCTTCTTCGATTAAATCGAATTCGCTATCGATGTTATCAAGTTCGGTCTTTTCCAAATCCTCTTTTATAGAATCGATAGATGTGTCACTGGATTGACTTTTGATCAATGTTATTTCAGGGTCATCTTTTAATAACTTTTTAACAACAATCTCTCTGCTAAAGATATTTGGAAAAAGAAGTAATACTATAAGAACAAGAAGTCCTGCCGAAAGGACAAAGATGATCATTTTCTTGTCGGTAAATATATTATTATTCATGCTTTTTTAAATGGCTCCGGGTGTCACTGTAGGGGCTTGATACTTGACACCTCCTGTCAGCCCCTCAAGGTTTCCGATAACCTTGACGAGCAACTTGTGAACTGCAACAAGATTCATTTTTATATCGTTAATATTTTCTCTTAATATCTCAAATGACTCTTTTGGATCAGATGAAGCAATTACCGTTTGGAACATCTCATCGGAAGAGGTAAGAACAGCTTTGGTATCGGCAAGTAATGTTTTCGCCGCATTAACATCGGATATGACCAATGTAAGGTCTTTATCCGTTTCGTTATCAACAACCGCTATCCGGGCTTCGATCCTGGTAACCAACACGCTCAATCTATCAACCAAAGCCCACATGCGATCGGACATTTTATTATAATAGTTCGTTACAAGACCCCGCTTTTGTTGGGAAAGCATTCCTTCCCCCGTAGCAGTTCTTTGTTTTGTTCTTGCTTGTACGGTTTCTTGAATTTTGGTGAGAGCATCCTGACGGGATTCAAGTTTTTGTTGAACTTTAGTACTGGTCTGGTTCCTGACGGATGATCCGTTAGAAGCAGCTATAACTTTAGTTATGGGGAGAATTAAGAAAATACAAAACGAAATTATAAAAAGATACCTTTTCATCATATCCATTATGATGATATAACAATTTTCTTGTCAAGAGGTACTTTTTACCAGAAGAATGAATTGAAAATGATGTATAGAGTGACGGTGCTTATGAAAAAAGTTAGTAAGGGATAAAGATAAAGTAGAATATAACTGTTTTCTTTGTTGTAGTTTTTATGTATATCGATATTTTCTGTTTTGGCCGTTTGCATATCACTTATTATTATATTCAAAAATTATCACATAAGGGAAGAGGATTTGTGTGCAAAGATTTCTTCATTTCTTGGCGCTATCAAAGACTTGACTGGCACGAGTTTACGAGTGCGGGGAAGAGGATTTGTGTGCAAAGATTTCTTCATTTCTTGGCGCTATCAAAGACTTGACCGGCACGAGTTTACGAGTGCGGGGAAGAGGATTTGAACCTCCACTTCCTTGAGGAAACAGGATCCTAAATCCTGCGCGTCTACCGTTCCGCCATCCCCGCATACGAATATTATATAATTTTTCCGCTGTAAAAAGGAGGTTCCGTATGGTATCTCCAAAAAAAAAGAGAGGTACCGACTGGTTCCTCTCTTTTCGAAAATCCTAACGTCATTATCAACAAAAGTTGTAATAACCTCAGAATGTAAAAGTAGTATAGTATAATACTATAAGTCTGTCAAGTAGTTATGTAATTTTCCTTGCCAGTATGAATGTAGAGGGACCAAAATAGACTCGTGAAAATAATTTTTGCAGTACTGTCTCAATACTCAGAAGCACATCAAATGGGATATGGGATTTTAAATATTTATTTCTTATATTTGATACAGATCTTGTTTCAACGACACTAAAACCAATGTTTTCCAGATACTCGATAATATATGCAGGGTGATAGTTATTAAACGATATGGAATTTTTTTTAATTGATTTGACACTTCTGATATCCTTAGGAAAAATATCATAAAAAGCGGTAAAGTTTCCTTTGAGAATTTCTTTAAAGATCGATTTCAGATGTATTTTGTTGGCGAATTCGAGAATAAGATAGCCTTTTGGTTTAAGTAATTTATGAATTATTTGAAAAGAGTCTTCTACATTCTTGATATGATGGAGTACGCGGACCATAATAATGACATCAAATTTTTCAGGCCTAAATTTTTCAGGGAGAACTGAAATCGACGATTGAAGAAAGGTAATGTTTTTTGCACGCAAGGTCTTTTTTGCGATCGAAATAAGTTTTGCGGATGAATCTGAAAGATATACTTTTTTTGCTCTGTAAATATATGAAGGAACCAGTCGTCCGTAACCTCCGCCGATCTCAAGCAGGTATTTAATTTTTTTAATACTGGAAAAAAAACCGGAGAGTGCGATCAGTTCGGCTTTATGTTCATACTCCCTACCCTGCCAATAAGCGGGGTAGTCAAATTTGTCGTAGTGTGATGACATTATTTGAGCAAAACGTAGCTTAGTCTAAATACCGATAATTGTCAAAATTATTCCAATTCTTCCATGAATTGATTAACGGCGGCTGCCCAGCTGCCGTCGGAAAGTGGAGTGTATTTTTTCATGATCTCATCGGGTGTATTATAACCCTTGTCAATATAATCATTTTTGAGTCCCTCTGTTACAGTTTTGATTGCGTCTTCGTATGATGGGAAACCCATTGTCCCGCGGCTATGAATTCCCCACCCCCAACAGTTAAATGTATTTTCAGGGATGAATCTGCAAAGATTTGATTCCTGACGGGCGATTGCTGTGATCAGACGAAAATCAACATTGTGCTCATCTGCGAGATTGACGATATAGTATGAATATGGCTCAAGAGGTGAATTATATTTTTGGAAATAATCCTTGAGAATATCTCCGCGGGCATCAGATGAAATTAAATTTATTGAGGTTGAAGAAAGTGTATTTGGGTAAGCCGCATAAATTTGAACATTGGGTAAAGTATTCCGATCAACATTGCCGCTTTCCTGTTTATCAAGTGTCAGGAGTGTTATAAGCGACATTGCAATGATAACCGGAGTTAAAGTAAAAAATAGAAATATCGAAAGAAGTGTGACCACAAGTTTATTATTAATCACTGACATACTAAACTATATTATATCAAAATATATGACAAAGAATTAGAAGTTATAAAAAATCGGTGGCTAATTACCGATAATAATTAATAATAGAATATAACTTAACATATATTTCCCAATATTCATTTAGCCCAACTGTTATCATATTTATAATGTTTGAAAATAATCGGTTTACATTAAAATTTATTCTTTTAACACTTTCACTTATAAGTATCAGCCTATTGATAAAAAAAGAAGAGCATTTAATATCACAATCCCGGAAAAATTCGGATAAAGCCGTTCAAAAAACTGTCAATGATCGTAGTTTTACTAAAACCATAGAAGAAGACGGTCAGGCTATTTTGTTTGTAGGGGACATAATGCTTGACCGGAATGTTGAAGTGTTTATAAACCAAAAAGGTGTTAATTATCCCTTTTCAGAAATTAAGGATGAAATTACCGGTTATGACATTGCCATTGGAAATTTGGAGGGACCGATCGTTTATAAACCCATTGAATTTGCACGCGAATCGTTGATGTTTAATTTTATACCGGAGGCGGCGGATGCTCTTTATTGGGCGGGTTTTGATATATTGACGTTATCAAATAATCATACACAAAATCGAGGAGCGCAGGGTTTGACGGAAACAAAAGAATTATTAATAAAAGCCGGTGTAGATTATGTCGGGGATCCGATTACTTGCACTGATGAAACTGTTTTAAAAAAAGATAGAGTGGTTTTTGCGGCTTTTAATAAAACTTTCCCGCAAAATTGTTCCGATGACAAAGTGTCTGAAATGATCAAAAAAGTTAGATCGGTAAATCCAAACGATTTTTTTGTTGCAATATTACATTGGGGAAATGAATATCAGCCTTTAAATTCTTCTACCCAAAAGACTTTAGCCCATATCGTTATTGATTCGGGAGCCGATTTGGTGATCGGACACCACCCTCACGTTGTCCAGAACATAGAAATTTATAAAAATAAAGCAATTTTTTATTCACTCGGCAATTTTATATTTGATCAATATTTTTCCAAAGAAACACAGGAAGGATTGGCGGTAGGTGTAGAAATATTCAAAAACCGTGTTGCGTATCGGCTGATAGCTATTCAAAGCCATAACAGTCAGCCGTTTTTAATGCCTGATGATGAAAAGATCAGGTTTTTGGATATATTGTCTGAAAAAAGCGATGCAGTTATCAAAGAAGGAATTGTAAGTGGCGCGTTTACTTTGGAAAAATGATTAATCGGTTTCAAAATATGAACCTTGACATTGCGCAACCGAAAAATCTCCGTCACCGGAAACCGATTCGCAGTCGCTTCCGTTCGGAGTAAGACTGCAAGATAGATTAATCCCGTCAAATGTACCCCCACTCCACCTTGTAAGCATTGCGGTAAGGTCGGGGGTTTTGAATTTACATACCCCGTCTCTTCCTTCGAGGGCGCTGTAAATTGTATTTTGCTGATCAATTGTTTCCTGAGATGTTCCCGAAGGAAAGGTTAGGCTTATGTCTTGTGTCCGGATGTAAAACAGGCACAGCGAATTTTCCAGTCCTCTGATCTCCATATACGAAGTAGTTTTTTGGGTAACCCCAAGAATGTTAAAAGTATCTATACTCGTAAGTTTTGACGGTTTGCAGTCGGCGGATGCTTGAATGAAGCATTGATCGTTGTCTTTGCAATCTAGAGAAGCGAGAGGGATTGGTGTTGAAGCAGTTGTAGGAGTGTTTATGGACGTCTCGGGAGTTGGTAAAGGCTCTTCTATCGGAGTGGGAGACTCAGTGGGGGTGGAATTATTTTCAGTTTCAGGTGCCATTTGTTTGAAATACCTTGTGTATGCAAAATAGCCACCAACAGATAGAAGAATTAATATTAAAAGAAGTATCAATAACGAAGGAGCTTTATTGTTTCTTGGAGATACCGTGCTGACAGTGTCCAAAAACGGGTCGGAGAATTTGTTGGTATCGGACAAACTTTGTGAAGCAGGATCTTGAACAGTGTTTGTTTCAGGGATAAACGAAGCGGAGTTTTCAATTATCTCTGTATTGTTTGGCACTTCTGATGGAGCATTTATTTCTTTTGCCCGAAGAAGCGGTATTCCGGCGGCGGCAAAGCCTGCGTAAACATCTTCTCTTTTCCAACCGGCTGAAAGAAGGTTGTTTACGATCTTGTCGTTATCAAGACCACCACCCTTTTCTTTTTTAATATGTTCAACCAACTGGTCATTGATCATATGCCTGCAGTCTAACCCTATTATACACTTTTAACAGTAACCGTTTCAGTAAAGCGCACATATACGCATAATTTGAAATATAGCTTAAACCACCGAAGTTCCCGAGCGCCATCGAACGCTGTAAGGTGAATGAACGAAGTGAGTGAGCCGCACAGGATTCGAACCTGTAACCGTTACCTTAAGAGGGTACTGCTCTACCATTGAGCTAGCGGCCCATGAACAAAGTGAATGGGAAGTTAGTATCAATGGCCAAGCTTCATCTTTAAAGATGTGATCCGATTGTATCGGATCAGCTTACCATTGAGCTAGCGGCCCGGCAATGAATCGCTGGATCATTGATCAATTTCTGATATCTGTTTTCTGTTTACTGCAGTATTATATCTTTCTATACAAAATTATTCCAATTTTCCCCGGTTCGATATCTGTAAATATCGGTGAATCGATTTCCAGCTTTCTTTCTTTTCCTTTTTCGTTCGCCTCGCGTGTTTTTCCTTGTATCCAAATAGACTGACCTGTATTTTTAACGATCCCGACTGCATAGGTTTTATTGTTTTTTTTGATAAATTCGGGAGCGATTTCAAAAATAATATCTGCCTCTGTAATTTGAATGGGAGAACCTTTAATTTTTAGGACTTTTTGGGTCTCCTCGAAAAATCCATAGTAATGTTCGTTATTATCCATCCATGAAAAAATGTCAAAAGGCGGACTTGAATAGTTCAGAATAAAAGGGGTAAATGCAACAATATTATTATTGGCAAGATATATTTCATACAATTTTTGATAATACCCGTTTAATATTTCGGGGTCCAAATAATCAGATTCTTTTTCTGTTCTATGAGCCCAACCCGTTTCTGTAATAAATACAGGCAAGTTTTTACTGACACCAATCCTTTTGAGAAGAGAAAGTTCCCATTCATAGGTTTTTATGCTTTTTTGGCCGGTGTTGGTGGGTGGAGCAGAAAAATCGGGGTTGGGATATGAATGCGATACCCATCCGTCCAATTTTTCAAATATCTTCGGATATTTTAATGTTAACTGTTTTAAAAACTTCTCCTCGCTTAAATGACTTTTGTTATCAGGAGCAGAAGCGTCAAGTCCTCCCATCATAACGAAGTAGTCGGGAGAAGAAAGTTTAAGTCTTTTGGAAATGTTTGTGACGAATTCACCATATTCCGTGGGGTCAACCTCTCCACCCCACTCAGTTGCATGGTTGGGCTCGTTGCCAATTATAATATACCGGTTTTTTACAACCCAATTAAGGGATTCGAAAAAATTTACCCAGCTTGAAATATCGTCGGGGTCGGGTTTTGTCCAATTTCCTTCATCCTGTGTTGTGGCGATCCTCACTAGTGGTATCAAATGTTGCCTTCTCAGCTTATCAAACACATTCTGCCAGCGGTTTATATCTCTTTCATCCTCGCGTATGACAAATGTTACATATCCCCAGTCCCCGCCTGAGGAATTTAAAAGTCTTGCAGCATCCTCGATATCGTTCTCATCTGTGATATGAATACCGAATTTGTTGTTATCGACAGAAGTGGGGGTTTCGATGGCGTTTACGGTTTTAATTGGAATGACTAAGGATGCCAAAAATGCAAAGACAATTAATATTTTCCTCATATATACATTATATAAAAAAGATGCGGTTATGTATGGAGACATTTTATTGGTTTATATCGAAACCTACAATTACTACATGAATATGATAGGGTGTGAAGCTTGTTCACCCGTCGGGTGTGTTAGCTAGACACCTGACGGTTTATAAGACTAATCGGCTTCCTGTGGCTTGTTGTGGAGACTGTCCGATTTTACTAAGATCTCTGTCTACTAGGTTACTTGGACTTGAGGAGATAAACTTCTTCTCCACACTATGTAAAAAAACCTCGCTATATTGAACCCTGAGTCTGTCGAAGGATGAGCAAAAGTTATTTCATTTCGAACGAAAAAATATTGGTTTATGTAGAAGCAGTTAAAATATTGCGAGCAGGTTCTTTCAAATTACAGTAAAAACAGTTTTTTATTTTTGAGGTTTGATTATCTCTGCAATTGGAGATTGAGTATCTCTAATATTGCCCACTTCATCGACGCCAGCTATTGCAGCTTTCATGAAGGGTGAATTTGCAGGAAGAACACCTAATTTATATAGTTCCTGATTGTTATAAATTATTTGTGATCCTTTCAAATGACCTGATCGCATTTTTTCATGCTCTTGATTTTTTTGACTGAGCTCTTTTGCACCATACTCTGCATGATCAAGGTCAGCAACTTTTGCACCCATTTGTGATTTTTTAGAGTTGAAATGCCACCACTCATCTTCATATGGTTCAAATCCTACATTTGTCATAATGTTGTAGAGCAATCTGCGGTTTAACATGGCTTCATTCTCATCAAGGTTCAATTCTTTTTGAGAAGATAGTTTTTCATAATATGACAATGATGCTTCACTTCCTCCATAATCAAAGCTGGTACCAAAGTTAAGAACTTGCATGTTTTGTTCGATCAACGAAATCCTTTTCATTTCAAGTTGATATACTTTTTCCCAGTCACTCAAGCCATATCGAGAGATTTCTACATCAATTTCCCTTATCTCTTGTTCAATATTGTCTGGTAATTTAAAAATAGCCACATCGACAGCCCCGCCAGTGTTGTGGGGGGAAGGGCGATCTGGCTCTGTTGACGGTATAGAAACAAATTTTTGCGTTTCTTCTGATAATTTTTCATCACTCCAATCAGGGTGTTGATTTTTAAGCTCATCAATATAGACATCGTATAAGGATTGTTGTACTTGTAGTGTTCGATATGTGTCAAAAGCTATCAAATGCATTCCCTTTGGGAGTAAACTTTGGGCAAGTTTAAGTTGATCAGCAACTTCCTTTCGAACGAACATTGTAACCAAACTTCCTTCGAGTGACCCGCTGGAGTATGGGGAATCGGATTTTTCGCCATAATAAATCGAGTGAGTGTAAACTTCACTGTTCTCAGAAAAAGGACCTAAAGGAACAAGAGGTTCTCCATTTTCGTTAATAGGTATCTCTTTCCATCCAGTGAGTGGTGGTAGTTCTGTTGGAATGGCTTGTTGCGTTAAATGCGTTGCCTTTTCTTTTTCAGTATCCATAGTAAGACACTTTGTCTGTCTCTTATATATCAGAAAATCTGTGACCCAGGGTGGAGTCGAACCACCAACCTTTTCCTTAGAAGGGAACTGCTCTATCCATTGAGCTACTGGGCCAACTGGTATATTTTACCAAAATTTTGAAATTTATGTATTGACACATTAAAACTATTTATATAATTTGATTACGAAGTTAAATGAATGGAATTAATAATACTGCCGTTGCTGATCAAAAGAACGGTTACGATCTCCCAAAGACTGTTGGAATAATATTTAGCGATGTTAAGCGTGAGTACTTTCCGACCGAAGAAGCATATATCACTGAAAAAGATGCCGAAAAAGATGCAGAAGTAATCGCTTCATATTTAGAAAAAATGAATATTAAACCCTTGCTTTATCCCGGAAACGCGGTTTTATCTGAAAGACTAAGAAAGGATAAGCCGGAAATGGTCATCAATCTAGTCGATTCTGTGAAAGGATACGAGTATTTAAGCTCATCCATTCCGGGAATTTTAGAAATTTTGGATATCCCATATACCGGTGCAGATATTTTGGGAAAATCGCTCGATACGAACAAGTTTTTAGTGAAGAAACTCCTTCAGCAAAACGGTATTCCTATTCCCGATTATCAATTATTCAGTAATTACAACGACCATCTGGATCCGTCACTCCGCTTTCCCTTGATTTCAAAACTGAATGAAATTCATGGAGGTGTTGAAATAACAAAAGACTGTATTTCGGAAAATGAAAAACATCTTCGGGACAGAATTAAATATTTAGTTACTACTTATAAACAATCCGTACTCGTTGAAGAATTCATTGTCGGAAGAGAGGTAACGGCAATACTGCTAGAAGGAATTAACAAGAAGGTTTATATTGCCGAAAAGGTCTTTAATAAAGAAGAAGATAAATACAAGTTTACTACATTTGAGGATCAATGGGAGTCTCATGGGAAGACCCCCTTTTATTATGAGAAATATGACGATCCGATACTTCGGGAATATGTTAAAAAGGCATTCGATGTTTCCAGGATGTACGATTATGGAAAATTTGACATTAGGATCGATCAGTCCGGGAGATATTTTTTCGTTGATGCAAACTGCAATCCAGCGTTTGGTCCTAAGGAACTTGATGTTGCCATATCAAGCATACTTGACCTGTATGGTGTCTCCTTCATTGAAATATTAAAAAGACTGATGGTCAACACAATGAATGACGCAATAGGCAAGGAACTTATCCCCTATCCGCAACCTGAATATAATAGCATTCACTAGACAGTATTTTTAAATATATTGACAATTTGGTAAATCACCTGTAGTTTTTACTATTAACTGAAGTGAATAATAATTATCATCTCCCCAGAAAAGTAGGAATTTTGTATAGCGACGTTAAAAGAAAATATTTTCCTACCAAAATGCAATATATAACTGAAAGAGGTGCGTATTCCGATGCCAAAATAATGGCAGGTTATCTGAAAAGAATGGGTATAAGTGTTGCATTGTACCCCGGCAATTCAAAACTTCCATTTCTTCTTAAAAAAGGAAAACCGGATATGGTAATTAACCTTGTGGATTCTTTTAAAGGGAACGAATTTTTAGCATCGGCGGTCTTAGGTGTATTGGAAATGCTTGAGATTCCCTATACAGGTGCGGGACTTTTGGGGCAGTCGCTGAATTACAACAAGTTTTTAATAAAAAAGATATTTATCCAAAATGGAATCCCTGTTCCCAATTATCAGCTTTTTAACACATCAAGAGAACCGATAAATTCAACACTTAGATTCCCGCTGATCACAAAGCTAAACGAGATTCACGGTAGTGTTGAAATTACTGATGATTCCGTCGTTGAATCGGAAGGCGATTTAAGGAAAAGATTAAAGTATTTAATTGGTACATATCAGCAGTCTGTTCTTGTTGAAGAATATATCGTCGGAACTGAAGTTACGGCAGTTCTTTTGGAGGGGTTTAAGAAGAAAGTATATTTAGGTGAGATCGTTATAAATGACGAATCCGACGGGAAATATAAATTTAAAAAATTTGAATATGAATGGCTCGAAAAATATGAGGGGGTCATTAAATATCAAAAATATCAGGATAAGGTACTTTGCGAATATGTTAAGAAAGCATTCCAAATTCTTGATATGAGCGATTATGGCAGATTTGATATAAGGATCGATTCATCCGGGAGATACTTTTTTTTGGATGCAAATACCAATCCGCAACTGGGGCCTTATAACCACGACTCCCCTGTCGGAATAGTTCTTAACATGTACGGAGTTAATTTTTCCGAAATACTTAGAAGGATCTTACTAAATACTACGAAGCAGTGGAGTTGATTTTATATAACATAGATTATTTTTAGTATCTTGAGCGGGGAACGGGACTTGAACCCGCGACCTTCTCCTTGGCAAGGAGACGTTCTACCACTGAACTATCCCCGCATAATGTGCTGAGAGCAGGAGTCCCTTCGATTTCACACTGGGTAAACTTCTCCTCCTGACCTTTTCTTTCTTTAGTTATATTTTGAAAATATAAACTGCTTTAATCACATTTGATGTGGTGCTGAGAGCAGGAGTCGAACCCGCATCTGACGCTCTTCAGGCGCCCGCCGTGACCACCTTGGCTATCTCAGCTAGTAATTAATGGCTATCATCCATTAGCATTTTATCACCCCCTTGGCTACCTAAGCTCGAATAAAATAAGAACAAAGATAGACTCGTTTACATATATAGTTTGGAAACAACTATATAAATTATCCCGGTAAACATAAGTATTATACCAAAAAAGTGGTCGCTGAGGGATTCGTCCACGCTTAGCGTGGTGCCACTTCCTCCGACCCTCTCTACAATTTATTGTGGTGGTCGCTGAGGGATTCGAACCCCCGACCTTCTCGATGTAAACGAGACGCTCTAACCAACTGAGCCAAGCGACCATTTTTGCAGTAATCAGTGCGCGGGATGGTTCGGCGTGTTCACCATAAACATCCCTTATCTTCATTTTAAATTCAGCAAATTCAATAGTTTACACTGAGCTTGCCGAAGTGTGCGCGGGACAGGACTTGAACCTGCATGGATTTCTCCATACGCTCCTTAGGCGTACGCGTATACCAATTCCGCCACCCGCGCGAAATTTATTTATGTGCCGAGAGCGGGACTTGAACCCGCACGCTCGCGAGAGCACACGCCCCTGAAGCGTGCCTGTCTGCCAATTTCAGCACCTCGGCATATATATAAAAACACTGATGCTACGCGCCTACCTGCGCAGGTAAGTCTGCCAATTTCGCCACAAGGGCTATCCGTGATCCTATAAAGGGAATTATACTAAAGAAGAGCAATTTTATAAATAACCTTGAAAGAATATCATTTTAAATGAACCTTATCTGCATTCCATCAACAGCATAAGCAGATAAAGAAACTTCCTGTCCCGGAAATCTTGCTCCACTCCCCCACACCCTTGCATAGGTCTTATTTTCGGAAAAGTTCGACCCCAATGACCCAAGAATTTCGAGAAGTTTAGTCCCGTGCTTTGCAACATATGGGTTATTCGTATTTGGTTCTTCATTGTCTTTTACAAGATAGACGGTGATGAAATTCAGTTTTTGCCATATAAGACCCCGCAATTTATCAAGATTGAGACCTGTTTCGGCACTGATGAAAATAGTGTCCAGCGATAAGTGATCGGTGTTCGGTTTATCAACGGATAAGTCGGATTTATTGATAACGGAGATTGAGGGAATGTAGACACGGTTGCGGGAAAGGGAATCAAAAAGATTTTCCATTGTGATCTTTTCTTTGATGGTAACATCTGCGTTTTTTATTCCCATCTCCATTACAATTTCCTTAACTGTTTCTTTGTCAATTGATTGCCTGATATTTGAGTGAATTTCCAATCCGCCTTGGAGTTTTTTATCAATTTTTATATCGGGTTTCTTTTTGTCGATCCTTATACCATTTTTTTCAAGAGCATTCTTAATTCTTTCTATCGCATTTTCTTTTCCGACCTCTGTAATGATCACCAATAGATCGCATCCGCGGACAACCGATAAAACTTCTTTGCCTCTACCTCTTCCAACCTCAGCTCCTTCAATAAGACCGGGAACATCAAGAATCTGTATCTTGGCGTTCCTGAAATTCATCATACCGGGGATGACGGAAACCGTAGTGAAAGAATACGGTGCGACCTTACTCTGGGCATTTGTTAATGCATTTAATAATGTGGATTTACCGACAGACGGTGGTCCGACTAGAACAATTGTGGCATCACCCTGGTGTTTTACAGAGTATCCGACACGGCCCCCTCCGCCTTTTGCCCTGACTTGTGAATCAAGAACCTTGTCTTTAATTCGGGAAAGTCTTGCGCGCAAAATCCCGATATGGTGCTCCGTTCCTTTATGATAAGGGGTTTCTCTGATCTCTTTTTCAATATCCTCTATTTGTTTTTGGAAATCCGACATTTGAGGTATAATTATACTTGTTTACTCTGAGCATGTCGAAGGGCGCCTGTAGCCTAACGGATAAGAACCTGCTGTGCAGAACCTTGCTGTTCATTAACATTTACAGTAGAGCACCTGTCTTCGTAATCGAAGATTTGGATAAATTTGCGTCTGTAGCTCAACGGATAGAGCACCTGTCTTCGGAACAGGGAATGAGGGTTCGATTCCCCCCAGACGCACTAGCAAATTTATCTTATTACATTGTAGAAGTTCGAGTCCTCCCAGGCGCACTAACTACTATCTACTATCTACTAACTTCCTACGAGTAGTATTATTAAAGTATGGATATTACCGATACCGAAACGGTTTGGTGGAATAAGGTAAAAGAAGAAGTATTGCAATTGTTGTCTTCTAAAGAAAACGGACTTTCTTCGGATGAAGTGAAGGCAAGGTTAAAAATATATGGAGAAAATACTATTTCAAAAGGAAATAAAAACAATGCTTTAAACATTCTTCTCTCACAATTTAAAAACTGGCTTACTCTCATTCTTATTTTTGCGGCAATTGTATCCTTTGCACGGGGAGAGCACATTGACTCGGTCGTGATATTATCGTTGGTGATCTTATCCTCATTTTTTGGATTTGTTCAGGAATATAAGGCAGAAAAGACACTTCTTAAACTGAAAAAACTTATTAAACACAAGGCATCCGTTTACAGGGACGGCAGGATAGTTCAGGTCGACAGCGCTCAAATTGTTCCGGGAGATATTGTTGAACTAGTGATCGGTGATATTGTCCCTGCTGATATTCGGCTTATTGGCTCCGAGGAGCTCCTGTTAAATGAATCGGTTTTAACAGGTGAATCTATGCCGGTTGAAAAAGATCATGAAGCCGTAATAGGAAAAGATGTGATGATCTCGGATATGAAGAATATGGTGTTTATGGGAACATCGGTATTTCAGGGAAATGGGATCGGGGTCGTGACTGCAACGGGGCTTAAGACCCAATTCGGAAAAATTGCCGAATCGGTTAAGTCGCCTGAGACAAAAACAGAGTTTCAATCCCAGATTGATAACTTCAGCAAATTCTTGTTTAAGGTGATCGTTTTGATGACGGTCTTTATTTTTGTTTCCAACGTAGCACTTGATAAAGGTGTATCGGACTCGTTTCTGTTTGCGATCGCACTCGCAGTCGGAATCGCTCCGGAAATGCTTCCTGCAATAATTACCGTTACTCTTTCCCAAGGCGCCATGAGAATGGCAAAGAAAAAAGTTGTCGTAAAAAGACTTTCTTCCGTTGAAGATTTTGGAAATATCGATACCCTTTGTATGGATAAAACCGGAACAATAACGAAAGGAATATTTTCCCTTCATGATTATATTGATGCGGGTGACACAAGAGACGATCAACTTTTAATTTACGCTCTTATTTGTACAAGCGGAATATCACAACACTCCGAAGGTGGTTCAAACCCGACCGACATAGCTATTTGGCAAAGCGCAATGTCTCAAAAGTTCCGGAAAAAAGTAAAGGGATACAAGATACTAGATGAGAATGAATTTGATTATGACAGAAAAAGAATGAGCGTTCTTGCAAAAATGGATGAGGGTAATTTATTAATTTCAAAAGGCGCACCGGAAGCAATATTGGATGTGACTAAGTATATAACAATAAGTAATAAGCAGAGATCGGTTGTTTTCAACACTAAGAAAAAAGCAGAAATACTTGAGAAAGTTAGAGGGTATGAATCTCGGGGTTATAGAGTTATTGCCGTAGCAATGAAGGAATTTAACGAAAGCGATGCTTTTCCCGAAGACGAGAAGAATATGATATTTATGGGACTACTTCTGTTTAAGGATCCGATAAAAGAGACAACAGTCTCTGCGATAAAGCGGTTTTTGGATCTTGGAATTAATCTGAAAGTTATAAGCGGAGACAGTGAAACGGTAACAAAAAGCATATCGAGGGAAGCCGGTATTGTTTTCAATGATGATCAGGTGGTAACAGGCGAAATGCTTAAAGATGTAAACGACGCAGATTTTATGGAATATTCGAGAAGCGGAGTCGTTTTTGCACGATTAACACCCGACCAAAAGTACAGAATCATAAGATCATTAAACTACGAAGGTCACATAGTCGGATTTTTGGGAGACGGAGTGAATGACGTGTCCGCCTTAAAAGAGGCAGACGTTGGAATAACAGTTGAAGGTGGGTCGGATATTGCCAAGGAGGCAAGTGATATTATCCTTTTGGAAAAGGATCTCAAGGTGTTGGTTGATGGCATTGAGGCAGGCAGAAAAACGTACGGAAACGTTATGAAATATATTCTAAACACGATCTCCGCAAATTATGGAAATATGTTCACTGTTGCGATTTCATCTCTGTTTTTGAAGTTCATTCCTTTACTTCCCTCTCAAATACTATTGAATAATTTCATATCTGACATTCCTTTGTTTGCTGTCGCAACCGACAATGTCGATTCTGGGTTTATGAAAAAACCGAATAAATGGAATTTAGGATACATCAAAAATTTTATGATCACATATGGTTTTGTAAGTACATTTTTTGACATGCTTTTGATCTTACCCATGGTCTATGTTTTTAAGGTGAATACGGAAGTTTTCAGAACGGCATGGTTTGTGGAGTCATCGATTTCCGAAATGCTTGTTACGTTTGTCATCCGGACAAAATTACCGTTTTATAAGAGCCGTCCGAGCAATTGGCTTTTGGGGTTAAGCGGTATTTCAATAGTTATTGTAATCCTAATGTCGGTTCTTGAAATTGGGGTTTTTGATTTTGTCCGTCTCCCCTACTTTGTCTGGGTTTTGATATTTTTTGACCTCATCGCCTACTTTTTTGTAACCGAAATCGTAAAGAAGAGGTTTTTTAGAAGATTTGAGAGTGGAAAATAGCACATTTTTATAGTTTCCGTTTCAATTAAATCTCATTTTCTAGTATAATACCGGATACTCTAAAAATTCATATTAAGAAAATTATTTGCCGAGGTGGCGGAATGGTAGACGCAAGGGCCTTAAGAGCCCTCGAACCATTAGGTTCGTGGAGGTTCGAGTCCTCTCCTCGGCACACTTCGCTTTGTTCAGGGTTAACTCTGATGGTGTAAGTTTACGCCGAAACGAAGTGAGGCGGAGTGTGGCTCAGTTGGTAGAGCGCCTCGTTTGGGACGAGGAGATCCCCGGTTCGAGTCCGGGCACTCCGACACTTCACTGCGTTCAGTGTAAACTTTTTCACTGCGTTCAGTGTAAACTTTTTCACTGGGTGTAAATACTATGACGTGCTATCTGTACATACTGCTTTGTAATGACAAGTCATATTACACTGGAATAACTTGGAATCTTAAAAAGCGAATAAGGCAACATAATCAACACGTTAAAACTCCGTTACAAAATAGTAAAATTCCTGTAAAATTGGTATACTGGGAACGTTTTGTAGATAGAATTTCAGCAGCAAGAAGAGAAAAAGAGATTAAAGGTTGGAGAAGAGAAAAAAAGGAAGTCCTAATAAACAGTTTACGAGATAAATAATTAAATACTGTTCACACTGAGGAGTGCAACGACGAAGTGCGGGTATAGTTGAAAGGCTCAACGCGTCCCTTCCAAGGATGAGATAGGGGTTCAATTCCCCTTACCCGCTCAATAGCGAAATGGTTTTGTGTTTTCTCCAATTTTCCTCAATAAATCAACATTATCCCGAGTTCTAGCCAATATTTTTAACGTTTTATTTTTAGCTTGGAAAAATCTTAACTGAATACCGGAGTCGGACCTACAAATAGATATGCGATTTTCTGATTCTAGTTCTCACAAAAAGTATTACAGGATAGAAGAGCATAAATAATCCGAGAATTAGAAATATATATTTAGGTTGTTTTTCAAAAGTGAAGCTTGCAAATGCCAATGATAAGCCCATTAATCTCCCAACGGATAAAACGATTTCTCTTCCTGGTATAGCCTTTCTCAAATCAGCATGAGAATCTACCACAAAAGCTGTCGAAACGTTCCAAAAAATTGGTAATAGAATTTGCAAAATACTAGTTAAAATTACCCATAATATAAGGCTGTTGGTTGAAATTGGAAACAAAAAAGTTGTTACGGCTATGGCGATAGTAATGGGATAAAGAAAAACGGTTCTTTTACGAATTCTGTCTGAAAGTTTGCCTAAAAGATAGTTGGCAATAATACTAATTACAGATAGATAAGATAAATATATACCGAATGGCAGCGGTTCTTTTATGAAAAACAAGGTGTAGATTGGAATTATTCCAAATGGCAGAGCCTCCCAAAGCCCTTCTAGTAGAAGAAAAATCCTTGTTGTCTTAATTTCATTAAGTGATTCTTTAATCGAATAAGCTAACTTAAAGTCTTTTTGAAAGCTGACGAGCCTGTAACAAACCATAAATAAAAGAATGGAAATTGCCCATATGAATAATATGCTGATTTGTGCTAAATACCCTGCCATTAAAGGAGCAAATATGCTCACTAATGAAGGAAGAATAAACATGAGAGCAGAACTACTTCCAGTTTTATCCTTTGGCGTTAATTCAAAATGAGCGATATTGTAAAACACAAAAAAGAAAAATAGAGACATTCCGTTTATAAATTGGCCTATGTAAAAGGGAGTAAGTGACCGAAGGTTGATGATTAGCAATATATAAACGATTGACGTTACTAGTGCCATTCTCCATGATAGTTTTGCAGAAAGACTCCTCAACCCAAGCAATAATAGGATTTGTCCTACAAAAAATACCATTTTACCCAACATCATTTGATTTAGAGATAGTCCTTGTCCAAAAAAGTATGTGGGAAGTATTGATGTACTAAATGATCCGAATAGTAAAAATACTGTATAAAACGAAATTAGATTGTAGTAAGGAGATTTGTGCATATATTTTTATTGGCGGTCTCTGCGGCTAAGGTGGATCACAAATTGTGCCATCAGCTCCCTAAAAAGGTACGTTCACCGCAAAGATCATTCGGTACCCAAATGTTAGCATATTTTTCGATCTTTGCATTGTTTTCCAAACACTTCTAAAAACAGAAATGAATTTATTTTCTCGAGATAGTCTTTGAATACGTTTAGTTGTAAAATAACATCAGCTGTTACGTAATAGCGAAGAATTATTTTTACCGCTGTTGCAAATGACATATCAGAATGTTCGAGTAGATACGATTTGATATAGTTATCCAGATCAAATAGGTCCGAGCCAATTACGGTTACCAGCTCCAAATGTACAGTGGTTAATAGTATTTACATAAACTGACAATTGTGACAACTCTATTTATAGACATATCTCGAGTAACATCAAAATCACTCAGGGATAAAGTATTTTTGGCTTCATTTCCTGAATATTACGATTTAGTCTCGGTGACTGAAAATGGTCCATGGCATAGCAATCAAAATGTTTTAGATCACGTTATTGGTGTTTATGCCGGACTTGAGAAGGTATTAAGATTTAATGATTTGAAGATAGGTCAAAAAGATACATTGAAAAGGTATCTGTCGGGTGTCGTCGGTAATCAAACGAGACAAAATATTCTTAAAGTAGCAACTTTGCTTCATGATATTGCCAAAAGCGACACGTTAGTTAAATCGCCGGATGGAACAGCTTGGTGTCCGGGCCATGAGCTAATTGCAGCCGGAAGAGTAAAAAACTTTGCAGAAAGATTTCATTTAGATACCAAGTCGGAATCATATGTGGAAAGAATGGTTAGATATCACGGTTTTATTTCAGAAATACTAAATTTAATTATTGCAAATCAGGATAATGAAAAATACCTTCGCATATTTAAAGAGACAGTTAAAGATATTGCCATTGAGTTAATTCTGTTAATGCAAGCAGATTTACAAGGCTGTGACTTAGAAAAAAGCGATAGAAAAGGATACAATGACAGAATTGCCCTCTTAGATTGGATGTTGAAAACGTTACTTAAAGAAGTAAATTAAGTCTGTCTATTAAGTTTAAGTTTGTTTGAAGTTTACTTTTTCGCTCCGACGGTGATGATGACGTCGTAATCAGAGGAGTCTTCAAGAGTTTCACTTTCTTCTTCAACTTCATATGTATCGGAAATTGCCTCTGCAATATCGGTATAGACCTGTTTCGGCACATCTTCCTTGAAAGATATGACAGTTTTTTCATAGTCGTAACTGCTTGCGTTTCCTGTTACGATATTATCGAATTCGAAATCGGTTATGAGGTCCTTAACAGCCCCTGCTTCACCAGGTATTCCCGAGCCGTTCAGTATCTGTAAAGTAAGCTCTGCATAATCAACTTCTTCCTTTTCGGGAACTGCTGTTGGTTCAACCACCGGCTCCTCAATTTCTTCTACCTGTCCGGGTTCCTGCTCGATAACCACAGTTTTATCACCGGCAATATTTTTCTGGTAGTAATAAACCCCTCCGGCAATTACCGCTCCCAAAGAAAGGATAATAAGAAATATCAAAAATATCCTGAAAAAACCAGCACCCTTTTTCTTTTCAGGAACTTCTTTTTCGTCATAATTCTCGATCCATTTATTTACTTCTTCCTGAGAAGTTTTAACGGGTTCCTGAGAAGTGTCAGCAGTAGTTTGAGCGGGTTGCTCGATTGTTTTGCTGGTATCATCCATAGTACTTTCTTTGGTATTATCCTTTTCCTTTGAGTCTAAAAGACTAAAAGATGTTATTCCGCTTGCAGGAATTGTATCCTTTTCATTTGCATTTGCCAAGTCTGACTTAGGTTTATCTTCCTTATCAGAAGATGGCAGATCAATTTTTGTGTCGGCATCGGTCACAGATATTTCAGGTTTTGATTCTGTTTCAGTTAAAACAGCAGGAGTATCGGCTGGTTTGATTGCTATTTCAGGCGATTTTGATTCTTCAACGTGGGGTTTTTCCTCAACGACAAACTTCTTTTCTGTTGTTTTTGAAGTGTCTTTTAATACTGTACTTTTTTTCTTTATGGGCATAAATCTGATATATACTAATTCTTATAGATATTATTTACTTTGTCAACAGGCGATGTTTTTGGTAAACTAAGCTTTGAGTTTAGTGACTAGTGTATGGTGGGTGTACCACGTCCGCCATCGCAACCATGAGCTTGCTCAGGCGTTGCGGACGGGGCTCAATGGTGCGGTAGGCAGGAATAAAAAAATATTTGTTTATGGTGGGTGTAGCTTAACGGTTAAAGCGCTTCCCTGTGGAGGAAGAGATTGCCGGTTCGAAACCGGTCACCTACCCACTTAAATTTGTTCCAATAAATTTTTTATTAAAGCAGCTGGCAGTGAATTGTCAATGTATATTTTACCTTGATGTTCTACTATCATCGGTCTCACTTCAATAACATAATCTGTAGCGTATTTTGATTGCTTACTTGCTTCTGCCCAGATACGTTTACTTGTAACTACTTCACCAATTACACTAACAGTGTCCCCTTGCTTAATATTCTCCCAGAAATCACAAGCTCCTCCTTGATGGTCTATTTCAATAGAACTATTAACTTCATCATTTGGATACACATACAAGTGATAGCGGCAAATCCCTAGCACATCAGTATGTCCCTCAAAAAATTCGTCAGTTTTCAAAGTCCAATTTATAACATTTTCATATTTTTTGTATCTTACTTTTTCGTAAACAAACTCTTGAACATTTAAGTCCTCTGGTTTCAAATCATTTATTCTAAACTCATCGCTCTTATGATAATCTTGCACATAGTGTCCAAGTGGTCTATCTTCAAATACGTTAGTAGTTTTATAAGTAATTATTTTACGAAGAGGATTAATTAGAAATAAAGCTGTTAGTAATAATATAAAAATAAGTATTGCATTAATAAATTTGTTTTTTGTAAATAATAACTTAGCCATGATTTAAGAATAACAGAACTTGTTATGAAAGTCAGGATATGCGTCCTGAAGTTTTACAAACAAAGTTATATGTGGTTCAAAAGAAAAGTCGTTATCCACCTCAGTTGATTTGACTTCTCTACCCTAATATTATTTACTTGAGTAATGAAAAAATGTTTTATTTTCCTGCTCCCAATTCCATTAATATTTGCATCTTTATTCTATTATAATGGACTTTTTGGGATCCATTGGGGTGGTGAAATGCAAATGATTTTTCCTAAGATATTTTTACCTTTTCCAATTAAATACTGCAACACTGCTTATATTTATCAACAATGCGAAATAAATATGGGCAATGTTTTACTAAATTTCTTATATTGGTTGATGGTTAGTGCAACGTATTTATTTCTTAATATGAAATACAAATACAACATTAAATCAGCTTTAATAGCTGCTATTATAATTGCTCTATTGCCAATTTTATGGTTATTTATAAGAAATAATATTTTTTACAGACTATAAAAGTATATTAAATTCCTCAAAATATATTTTTCACTATCCTGTGAAGTTAAGTAATGAGTTCTACAATCGAACGAAGTGAGAAGGTTAAGGTTTTCCTTATCATCATTTGGCGAGTTAACCCAAATATTGAAGATTAAATAGCGGGCTGAATTTTAAATTTCTTTTCGATATTCATAATTCTGTCTTCGTGATCTGAAACATGGTGTGAAAGTATCGTACGTTCTTCCTGATTAGCTACAACTTCTTTTAGAATCGGATCAATTTTGTTGTAAAAATCATTTTTGACTTCATCTATTTTTCTTTCAAACTTTACTTCTTGACTCTCCAGTGCATCTTGCAACACACCTATCACCCATTTCTTGTCGCTTTTTGTTAATGTCATACCTCATTAAATATCGAAAAGCGGTAATTATCAACTACTAAATAATGTTAAATATTCGGTACTTATGTGTTGAATGGTAATGTATTTAAAAGATATAAGACTGTCGGATTAAGTCCAATCCATGTTAGAACCCCTCGACTATGCCTGGGATCAGAGACATCCTCTGGCAAGCGACCCACTTTAAAATAGCCTCAAATGATATATAATCAAGATATGAATGTAAGCGAAAACGTTGCTGTTGGTTTATTCAGAAGAGCTGATGAATTTTGGAATGATGATCCTCACTCTGACCTGTCCCCTCTTGGTAATGAACATATTAAAAAAGTTTTAAGCTATGCTAAAGAGCATCCGGAGGAAGTTGAGGATAGGGCAAAACAATTAGAATTAGCTATATCCCGCTTCAATAAAAATAGAGACTCCGGTACTTTCAAAACAGACGAAGAGAACTCTAACAAATTAGCCAACGAAATACTGGAACCAAATGAAACACTACCTTTACTTTCGGAAATGTTATCCGGTGATAATGAAGTAACACCATTTTTTGCTGCGTTTACAAATCTCATACATCATGGTTATTACACTTTCTTAGATAAACCAGAATTAGAGGATCCGAAATTATTAATAACAGGTCTACTTGTTGATGGATATGGTGTAGCATTACGTGCAAAAAGAGCTATTGAACGCAAGCATGCCGTTGGTAAAGACGATTTAATTATTGTTAACGCAATATGCGAAATGATACAGCCCGGGACTTTGCAAAAAGAGATGTATTTGGCCAATTGGTATAAACCTGACTATGGTTTATCACCCACCTTTTGTGATCGAATTTTTAAGCAATATGGAGATTTAAAGCCCATTGTTAAGTTAAAGTTGGAGTAGTATTCAAATAACTGGCTAAAAGTTCGGTAATTTACTACCGTGCACCACTAAATTAACCACACATCATTATTGACGATTTCAAGTCACTACCAATGAATTCTACTTTTGTACGAGTAAGAAGTTTAAGGTATCCCTATCATCATTTGGTATGCCACCTAGATAAATATATGTTTTTAAGATTTGCATTTACTATAGATGTAAAGATAGAATACACCCAATATGTCAGAACGCTCTTGTGTTTCTCAACCTAAAGAACCAATTAAAAGAATAAAGGGTTCGCTTCATGATATGGCGTGTTTAAAATTTCCAGGGTATCAGTGTAATTGTGCTATGTCAGATAAGGAGTTAAGAAAAATAACACTTTATAATCTTAGACAGGAATTAGGTGCTTATTCGTTTATAAATTTACTTGATCCAGGGGTTGCAGACATGTATGAAGCAAGAAGAAAAATGTTATGCGAAGGTGAACCTCCAAAACTTACCGATAGGATTAAAGACCATCTAAGAATAAGAATTGTTTAATCTCTTAACCGATCCCTTTATATTTTCTTATTTAATATTATTAAATAATTTCTCAAAATATACTTTTCTGTAACCTGTTAAGTTACGTAGTGAGTTCTACAATCGAAAGAAGTGAGAGGATTAAGGTTTTTCTTGTCACCGTCAGGTATTTCATTTTGGAAAATGCTGAAGGCTTATATCTTCTTCATTAAAAACATCATTTCGTGTTCAACTCCATATTCTTTACTTTCACATCTTTCTCTTTCTATTCTAATAATTTCCATTCCTCTTGATTCGAAAATATCTCTGATTTCCTGTTCGGATACTCCGGTCGAATACAGTTGATGTCCTTGGACTTCCTGAATTTTACCTTCTTTAGAATCTCCTTCATTAAGGAATAACAAAAAACACCCGCCCTTTTTAAGCGCCCTATTTATTTTATTAGCCATCAAAGAAAATTCTTCCAGGGGCAAACATAATAAAGAATAACTTGAAATAATACCATCAAACTTATTTCCCCAATTAATTTCTGTCATGGGCATTCTGAAAGCAGTCGCTTTAGGAAAATTGTTTTTGAAAATTTTTATCATATTGTCCGAGACATCAACTCCAGTAACATTAAGATTTGAATCATATATAATTTTACTTATTGGAATACCTGTTCCGCATCCCAAATCTAAAACTTTTCCATTTTTTGGGATATCTTTTATAAAAAGATCCAACAATTCACTTTCATATTTACCCAAACTTGTATGAATGGTCTTCCCATCTGTAACAATTTGATTCCAAGCTTTTCTATTTATTTCAGGTATATTTATTTTCATCTGCTTAATTGTAACAAATAATGAGGTTAACAAGTAAGTTCCTTAAACATACATTTTTAGTATCCTGGGGGTTTGAATGCTATTCAAGAGTTTTGAAGGTGTCGATTATTTCATCAACTTCATCTTCGGTATTCATGTTAAAAAGGGTTATGAATTTTCCTTTAACCTCTTTTACTGTCAAACGGGGATCATCTTTATATTTGTCTACATATTCGGTTTTGAAATCCCAAACCTCTATCGGAAGATCGTAAGACTGTCCCCCGTTGTATAAAAGTACGATTGCATCAGGCCAACCGTAGAGATTTTCTTGATCATTTAAGACCTTATAAGAATCGGGGTGGAAAATTTGAAATCCGTACTGCTCATTTTTGTACAATTTCCAATCGGGGTGTGCAACACTTTGCGAGGTATCTGTTTCCGGACATGGTGCAAATTCACAATTAGGTCCGACCCTCCCAACACTTGTTTTTCCGTCAGGACATATTTTTGCTTCCAGGGTACACGCAACACTTGTTATGGTCGGTTCAGGGGAAGGCGTCGGGAAAATTTTTGATCTGGTGTTTTTCAATCCGAAAAAATATGCTATACCGGAAGTTATTATTATCAGAGTAATGACTAAGATTATAATTGGTGCAAATCCTCTGGCTTTCATATCACGATTTTATCACAATACATTTTAAATTAATAATATATTCATTAGATAATTGTTTGTTCTTATTCAATCTTCATTTTGGGTTATATAGTCATATAAAAACAAAAATGTCGCTTATGACATTTTTGTTTGGCAAGCGTAGAATTCCTATATATCAAACTCAATAAAATCAGATATATTGTTTTGAGTTTGCTATAATAACCGTAATGCTGATTGACTATGCAGAAATCACTGTTTGCGGAGGACATGGCGGGGCGGGAATGCCAAAAAAACCAAAAGGGGCAGATGGAGGAAACGGCGGAGACGGAGGCGATGTATATGTTAAAGCATCTTCAAATTTGGATCTGTTGAATCAATTCAGCCAACAGGATCATTTTACGGCAGGCGGTGGAGGAATGGGTGCAAGAAATAACAAGACAGGAAAACGCGGAGAAGATATCGAAATACTTTTACCCTTAGGGACTTCAATATATGACAAAAAAACCAATGATCTGATCTTTGATATCTACAAGATGGGAGAAAGATATCTTATATGTAAAGGAGGAAAGGGCGGATTCGGGGGTTTAACCGGTGGAAATGGAGAAAAGGGTGAAGAAAAGAAAATAATTTTAAATTTGCGGCTGATCGCCGATTTTGGAATGATCGGGCTTCCGAATGCAGGGAAAAGCAGTTTATTGAATGAATTAACAAACGCTGAGGCAAAAACTGCCGATTATCCATTTACCACGCTTGAGCCGAATTTGGGAATGTTCGGAGGTAAGTGTATTGCCGACATACCCGGACTTATCGAAGGTGCCTCAACAGGAAAAGGTTTGGGGATCGCATTTCTTAAACATATTGAGAAGGTGGGATATCTACTCCATTGCATCTCTTGTGAAACAATTGACGTCACTTCTGATTATCAAACAGTAAGACATGAATTATCAGAGTTCAAACCGGAGCTTAATAATAAGCCAGAAATGATAGTGTTAACAAAAACCGACCTTGTCGACCCCGATCATTTAAAAATATTAACCAAAGAATTAAAAAAACTGAAAAAAAAGACCGTTTCCGTTTCGATTCACGATTACCAAAGCTTGGAAGATCTTAAAAAAGTATTGAATAATATTTTTAAAACTTAGATATTACCCACTTCACAGGAGTATAATATAGCCATATATTCAAAAATAACTCAAAAATAGTTTTTATGGGGACATATCCCCCGCGTGAATGCGGTCTTGCAACTTTTAATCAAGGTTTGATCAAATCAAGCCAAAAATTTTTGACAGATCGAGTGTTCTGTAAAGTTGCGGCAATGAACATTTCTTTACTGGACACTTATATTTACCCTTCTGAGGTTGAATGGAAGATAGACCAGAATAATAAAAAGGAATATCTTGATACGGCAAAAATAATAAATGATGACAAAAATATTATCGGAGTGTTTCTGCAACACGAGTATGGTATATACGGAGGCAACGATGGAGTTAATATTCTTTCATTTATATATAGCTGTAGAAAGCCGATAATTGTTACTCTGCATACGGTTTTGCCGGAACCCACAAAACATATCAGGTATGTCACGGGAAAAATTATTAATCGCGTAAATAGTATTATAGTTTTGACGGAAAATTCAAAACGCGTTTTGGAAAATATATATCCCAATTCAATTAACAAAGTGCACGTTATTCCGCATGGAATATATGAAACAAATTTCGAAGAGTCAGCTGGTGCAAAGAAAATACTTAAGCTTGATAACAGAATTGTTTTATCAACATTCGGACTGCTTGGACGCAGTAAGGGAATCGAGTTTGCAATAAAGGCTCTGCCGAAATTAATAAAAAAACATCCTTCAGTTCTTTATCTTGTTTTAGGTGAAACCCACCCGATGGTGCGCAGGAGTGAAGGGGAAAGTTACCGGAATGAGCTTTCGGATCTTGTTAAAAAACTTCATTTAAAAAATAATGTGAAGTTTATAGATCAGTATTTGTCCCGCAAAGATTTGATCCAATTCTTAAAAGCAACCGACATATATATTTCTACGTCAATTAATCCCGATCAGGCTGTAAGCGGAACACTTTCAGATGCTTTGGGAACAGGCAGAGCCGTCGTGAGCACTGAATTTGCTCAGGCAAAAGAAATAGTAACGCCTGATTTGGGAAGACTTGTTCCGATAATGGAACCGAAAGCGATAAGTAGTGCACTTATCGAACTTTTGAATGATAACAAAATGCTTCAAATAATGAACCGTATTGCTTATGAAAAAACACGTCCGATGTTATGGAGTAATGTTTCCGAGGGTTATCTAAAATTGCTTGTTGAGAACACTCTACCCCCGATAAATCTAACCCACCTTCGCAATATGACTGATGAATTCGGGATATTTCAATTTTCAGAGTTTGGCAAACCGAATAAGGAATATGGATACACGCTTGACGACAACGCGCGGGCGCTTGTTATATGCAGTTGGCTAAAACACACCGATCCCAAAATCGATATAGATGATCTCATGATCAAATATTTGAATTTTATAAAATATTGCCAGAAGCCGGACGGAAGATTTATAAATTATCTAGACCATTTACATAAAAGCGAAACATTTCAAAATGATCAGGAGGACCTTGAAGACGCCAGTGCGCGTGCAATGTGGGCATTGAGTGAAGCTATCGGCAATCCGCTTGTAAGTGAAAATATAAAAAGTTCTGCTGAGAAGATATTTAAACGAGCACTTCCCAACATTAAGGATTCTGAACATTTGCGCTCTTCGGCATTAATTATAAAGTCTTTCTCAATTGCCCAAAAAGTATTTCCGGATTTGAGCAAGAAAATGATCGGCATTATAAGAGATAAAGCAGATCTTCTTACTGCCGAATATCATAATAACTCGGTTAAATCCTGGCGCTGGTTTGAATCGTATTTGATATATAACAATGCTATACTGCCGGAAGCTCTTCTTATTGCAGGCAAGATCACAGGTGAAAATAATTACTTAAATTTAGGAAAGGAAAGCCTCACATTTCTTGTTAATAAAACATTTTCGCAAAATAGATACATGCCTATCGGGCATTCAAATTGGTATAAAAACAAGGAAAAAAGAAGTGAGTTTGATCAACAACCCGAAGATCCTGCATCCACAGTTATGGCACTTGCAACAGCATATGATATCACTCAAGATGAAAGATATCGAAAATTAGCGTCGGTATGTTTCACTTGGTTTTTAGGCAACAATAGTTTAGGTATGCCATTATATGATCACAAGAATGGCGGCTGTTACGACGGACTGCATCCCGACCGCATAAATTTGAATCAAGGTGCAGAATCTTTAATATCGTATTTGTTGGCGCGTCTGGCTCTTTCTAAAATATTGGTATAATGAAAATTCAGAAAATTAAGAACATCTTTCCAGATCAACGAATTGCCCGCTACAATCTTACTGCATGGCAGAAACACCAAAGCGATTCGATATATTTTATAGGACGTGAAGTTTTTCATCCCGGAGAAGAAGGGCAACCTGATTCAGGGATATTAAAATTATTTGAATTGGATGCCGACAGCAAGATTGTACAAGAGAGGATCATTTGGAAGCCGATGTATGACGGTATCAATTTGGAGGACCCGCGTGCACTTGAACTGCCCAATGAAAATCTATTGATTGGATTAACCGCAGTCTTTCGGGATAAAAAGGGAATACCAGTTCCCTTTCCCGCAATTATCAAAATTGACTCTCACACTTCATGGGATCAGGAATTACCCCCTTTTCTTATAATAAGCACTTTTGGCCCCGGAAAGAATCTTACTCCTATAGATAATCATACATACCTTTTCAGACCTGAAAGGCGTGAATATAATCATAAAATACTGGTATTTTCACTTCATCGTCAAGTACCCGAAAAACTTGACGATATCGAATTTCCGAAAGATCTTTCTTGGGCAAAATGGAGGATCGGAACTACAATGCCGCCAATATGGATGAATGATGAAGAAGCGTTGTTCATAATCCACGGTATATCCATTCAGAATGTGCGTGGGGTAAATAAATATGTGTATAGCATTGGAAGAGCTAAACTAACCCGCAAAAATAACAAGTTTAATATAACTGTTGCACCTGACCCAATTCTTACTCCGGATAATTTTATTTCGGAAAGCGGTACGCCGTTTGTTCAGGAACTCCATCCCAACATAAAGCGGGTGGTGTATTCGTGCGGAGGGATAATAAAGAAAAATAAAAACGACACACTTTCTTTGTATGTCAATGTTGGAGATATGACAACTTTCGAAGTGGAATTTTCCATAAAAGAATTGAAAGAAGGATTATTCTGAAATTAGTGCGGTAATTCTTATAAAGAATATATCATATAACCGATGCGGAAAACCCTGCTAGATATCCGGTAGAAAATGCTTTTTGCATATTGAATCCTCCGGTTGGTCCGTCCAGGCATATCACTTCACCTGCAAAATAAAGATTTGGCACGATGTTTGACATCATACTTGATGAATTGATCTCATCGATCGGTACTCCACCGTGTGTAACTATAGCTTTTTTGATCGATTCAACCCCCGTGATTTCAAAACAAAAATATTTAAGAAAACTTATCAGTGCTGAAATTTCCTGCTTATTCAAGGTTGAACTTTGTTTGTGTTTGTCAACACCCGTAATTTTAATAGCATAAAGTATAAGTAGTTTTGGAAGGAGGGTTTTTAGTAAACTCTGATATTCTTTCTTTGGAGTTTCAACAAGTTCATTATGGATTCTTTGTCTCAGCATTTTTTCATCAAGTTTTGGTTTTAGATCAATATTTGCCCAAACTTTATTTCCCATCGCCAGTTGTTCATATACTCCTCTAGATAATTTTAAGACGATCGGTCCCGATATGCCTTTGTGGGTAAATAGCATTTCACCAAACTCACTGGAAAATGTTTTGCCGTTTACAGAAAAAGAAAGAGCGACGTTTTTGAGAGATAACCCCGACAAAGACCAAAGGTCTTTGTCCCCGCCGATCAAAGGTGTAAGGGCAGGAATGGGTTTGACTATAGAATGTCCGAGCGACTTTGCAAAGACATAACCATCTCCTGTGGAACCTGTTTCCGGATAACTTTTACCGCCCGTTGCGATAATTAATTTATTACAAAATATAGTATTGCTTTTAAATGAAACCTGAAACCCGTTTTCTGTTTTTTTGACCGTATCTGCTGGAAAATTGTATATTACTTCAACGCCATTTTTATTTAATTCCGCCAGTAAACAATTGAGGATCGTTTCAGACTTATCGCTTACCGGAAACATTCTCATCCCCCTTTCTTCTTTGAGCTTCACGCCTCTTGATTCAAAAAAATTCATTAGGTCGCTGTTGGAAAATCTGGTTAGAGCACCATATAAAAATTTACCATTTTTCCCGAAAGCATTGACAATTTCGCGAATATCTTTCGAGGTGGTGACATTGCACCTCCCCTTTCCCGATATAAGAAGTTTCTTACCAGCTGATGAATTCTTTTCCAGAATACATACCTTATTTAGTGAATTTATTACAGATATTCCTGCCATTATTCCGGCGGGACCTGCACCAATTATTGCAACATCATACTTATAATTCATACGTTAAATATATATAAATAATTCAATTCATGGTAAATAGAACGCATTGTATACATCTTGTATTGTCAGGGTTTAGAGGGATTTACATCATTATTTTAGGCTTTTCGTTATTCAAGGTTAAAGAACCTTTTTCTTAACGATCGTTTTCCAATCGGGATATGTCAGACCGTTAAGGATCGCTCCGGTCAAATAGCCTTTAGCAAAAAGTGATTCGAAAAAACTGACGTTGTATGTAAGGGTAAAAATTAAGATCACCGTATAATATATCCAATGGTGTATGTGTATAATTCGATTACCGACGCTGATTTTCAAATTGGGACTGACTTGAATAAACCTTATAGCAATTGTGGGAAGTTTGTTTTGAATCTTTGACTTTGGGTTGGAACCAAAATGGCTGAACGAATATCCAAATACCGCAGAAACGATCAGTAATAAAATATTCATATTCTAATTATGGAGATAGTATATTAATAAATCAACATGGTCTACATATTTGCAAGATACGTAAACAGGATAACAACCAAGAAGTGTGAAAAGGTGATTATCATTGAAGGTAGTTCCGACCAAAGCTCTTTTGAGTAAACGGGGTTCATACTTTTCCTTTACTTTTCTGCCAAAGTCCGAACATTGAGACTACCCAGATCCGTTCATCCGGCTCACTCCAGCTTCCGTTTGATCCTTCTATAAAATAGCGGTATTTTCCGTTTTCCCCCACCCTTTTGATACGGGTTCTTTTTCCTCCCCTGTCTATACCGAAGACTGTTTCGGCACCTCTTACAAATCTACGACGAAGAGACTGGGATACTCTTTCATAATGCTCAGGGTTTTCAAGAAGCTCCTTTGACAGTTGATCAAGACCGTCTGAGTGCGCCATATCTAAACTGCTAAGATACGAAGTTGCTTTTGGAAAAGAATCTATCATACTATTTTCTGTGTATATTATACCAGACAGGATGGTAAAGGAATATTGCAGGAGAATCTTCGATCAAAAATCTTTGAAAATCAAAGTACAATTCCTTCCTTTTTTCCTTATCTTGCTCTACCCTACCATCTTCCAGGATTTTGTCAATTCTTAAATTTTTATATTTTGTTATATTTGTTTCACTTTGGGTTGAGTGCCAAAGGGAGTATTGATCCGGATCTTTAGGTATGTCGAATATTGTTATGAAAGCTTGGTAATCGGTAGGGATAACAGAAGACACCAATACGCTGGAATTGACACCCATATCGCGCCACATTCTAGCTATAGCATCGGCATTGTCAATAAGATTCGGGGTTGAGATAATTTTGATCTCATAATCATCAGGTAATTCATTATCCAGATCTTTTATAAGACCTCTTGCTTTTTCAGGATCAAAATTATAATTTTTTACCTGTTGATTATAAAAGACGGATTCCGGATTGATTGGACCAAAAGCCCTGTTGTCAAAATGGCTTTTATCTATAGCATAATTTAATGCTAAACGCATATTTTTGTCGCTTAAGAAAGGATCCTGCGTGTTAAAAAAGATAACAACTACCTGATTTTTGTTCACGACATTTTGAATTTCAACATTGTTCCACTTGTCGAACGGTGCTTTTCCCGTCATTAAATGCAGATTGTCCACCTCCCCCATTTTGAACGCAAACCTGGATTGTTCTTCGGTGGGATAAAATTTATACACAGATGTATTGTTATCTTTTTCGACGATGATCTTTTGAACGAACCCGCCCTTTATTACAAGATCTTTTACTCTCCACTCCCCTGTTCCCAATAAACCCTTTTTGAAAATTGGTTTCTCAAGCAGAACTGCAAAAGGAATATATGGTTCTTTTAGAGAAAATTTTATAATATTTCCATTCTTTGAGATCTCGACATCTTCAAAATTATAATTTAGATCTTCAGCAGTTAGAGGTTTTCTATCGTGCCAAACAATATTTTCTCCGATCTCAAATGTCCACTCTTTTCCTGAGTCTTCAATTTTCCAGCTTTTAGCTATGGATGGCTGTATTTCTGATCTATTGTCAATCTCAACCAATCCATCGCTTATCAGTTCGGATATCTCGATGGGAAGGTCTTCAACAGTATATCTTCCGGTATATCCATACCTGTCTACACTTGAGAATCTTATGCGTGGAAGAGCTGAATTGATCAATGCAAACATAAAAATACCGATGAATATGCTTAATATTATAATTAACTTAAATTTAACCAAAAAAGCTGCAACGAGATGAATATAAAAATTCATAGTGTTTTAAGAACTGGAAAAGATTAATAGCTGATCACAAAAAGAGTGCTGTTATAGATAGAGCGATAAAAATAGCCGTGAAGACAAAAGTAAGTCTGAATATGACCTTCTCAAGTCCACGGCGTGTAAATGAAGATGTACCTCCCCAAACCCTTCCGAAACCGGTACCTTTATTTTGGACAAGAATAAAAAGTATTAATATAGACGAAACTATTATCTGAAGTATAAGCAAAATATTATTCATATCAGTTATTATAGCAAATTATAATATTTAATCTATCCTTGTGAATAGAAATACAAGCCATAACGTACTTGGCAATCCGAACAACCTTCAAGTCGGTTGGGGTGTCGTTTGCGCATAGTGTTTATGCTTCCATCAGATAAATAAATTATGAAAGATAAAGACAGTGTTTTTGTGATTTGTTAAATCTCGCGGATATTCATTTTACTAACCAATATATGAACGAAGTCAGGAATGATAGTATAAAAGAAAAAGCAATATATGCCATTATTCCTTCAAAATGAATATTTGGAAGATCGATCCAATTTGACGAATATCCTGAAAAATCAAAAAATAAGATCTTGAAAGCGGGTACGATAAGGGACGTCAAATACAAGATCACTGACGAAGCCACCCAACGAAATAACCCGAAAGTAATTAGATTTATAGGAAGCAGTAGGATATTGATGACTGGTTTGGCTAGCAAGGAAACGATGGTTATTGCAACACCGGACAATATTAATGTTTCAGTACCCTTTCCAAAACTCATACCACCGGCTATCAACGAAGTAAGATATAAACAATATGTATCAATAATAAAATGCCGAAAAATACGTTTCATATTTATAATTTTACATCTTTAGAAGATCTTTTGTTAATAGTTTTTTGTGATACCTTTGCGCAAAACGGTGAGCTTCATTTCTTACTCTTTGTATAAATTTTAAAGCTCCCCCTTCGAGTTTATATTCAATAAATGATCCGTTTATGGGAATGACCAATTTTTCGTATCTTTTTGCAATTCCGCAAACGGAAATATTCTGACCTGAAAATTGATTTAAAAATGTATTAACCTGAGCTTTACCGCCGTCAACGATTATAATACCGGGTTTTCCCCAATCAAAAAAATGTTTTATTCTTCTTTGGGCTATTTCCTTTAGAGATGAAACGTCGTTATTTTGAGATCTTCTTAAACGAAAATGGCGGTAGTGTTTTTTTACCGATTCTCCATCAATAAACACTACCATTGATCCGGCGGAATGACTTCCCTGCAGGTGTGATATATCATAGCACTCAAGCCGTTTTTTGGGGTCGAAGAAGATGTTGTATTTATGCAAAATGTTTTTCAATTCAGTAAGTTCATTTTGTATATCTTTATCCCGTATCAGGGGATCTTTTAAATAGTTATCTTCAATTATTTCTTTTTGTAATATGCTATCTATAAAATCGATTCTTTCTTTTATCTCTTTGGCTTTCTCAAACTTTTCATCATTAGAATAAGCTTTCATTTCAGCGACCAATCTATTTTTTAAAGAAATAAATTTACCGTTAAAAAAATACCTTACCTTTTTGATGTTTAAATAGTACTCAGACTCAAGTAATTCGTTATTCGAACCTGTTTTTGGATCAGATATGGCAGACGGACAGGGTTTACAAAGCCCTAGTTGGCTATATAAACAAGTTCTTTTTTCCGGTAGGTGTGTAGAATAAGGAACAATACTTCTTAATATTTTAAGTACATAAAACAACTTCCGCGATTGATAAAAAGGACCGAAAATATATTTATATTTCGTCTTGTTCCTTCTTTTCCTCTCGACGAGTACTCGGGGTAAGACATCTGCCGTTATAAAGACGTAATAAGGTCCTTTATCGTCCTTAGACGAAATGTTGTAATAAGGTTTGAATTTTTTAATAAAATTCGATTCTAATATGTAAGCCTCGATGTCACTTTCAACTTTGATATAGGAAAATTTGTCAATACTGTCGATCAGTTTTTGTGTTTTGCCATATTGGTTTGTATTTAAATATGAAGAGACTCTATTTTTAAGTGATTTTGCCTTCCCGATATAGATGGCTACACCCTTTATGTTGAAAAATATATAAATACCGGGAGTCAGAGGAAGTTTTTTGACATTGTTTTTCGTAAACTGTAAATGTTTCACACCTTCAAGCATATTAGTATTAAACCGGTTTGTGTTTTAATAAATGGAGTTTTGTTAATACGATCATAAATATTGCGATTACTATCACAAAGATCAGGATGGTGTGTGAATAGACGTCGAGATTTTTTGGACCGTTCAGATATATATCACCTCCGTTAATAAAGACCATAATTGAATCAGGTGAATTCTTTCCGAAAAACGAATATTTAATTTTTACTACCTTTTTATTAATTGAATACGGGAGTATTGCTTCGAAATTATCTTCACTCAACAGCTTATTATCGCCGTAATACTTGATATTTTTATCATACAATGCCGTATGATTTTTATTCTCCATCATAATCGAATATTTTCTGTTAAAAATAAATAATATGTTATTAATATTTTTAAAATCGAGTTTGGTTTCTTTGTAATTGCTAAGAGATGAGGTGTTAATGAATATGTCTTTTTCGCCGACATCCTTTGAGTAGGAGCCTGGGGGGAGCGGAAGTTCGTCGCTTGATCCGTGTATTGTAAAAGCAAAATGTCTGAGGTCGAATTGGTTAAAATAATCGGTTGATGATGTATCTCCCCAAGTGGGATCGGTCGAGACCCAGTAATCATTTTCTGTATCCCAGTACTCAACCCACGAATGCAAAATATCATTAAAAAATGCTGTGGGTTTAATAGTCTCGTTATCTGTATGGGCATAACCTATGACCTCGCGTGCCGGTATGCCTTTTGCTCTTAATAGAGTGATCATCAGATCGCTGTACTCTCTGCAGGATACTTTATGTTTGGATGATAGAGTGTTAACGGCTCCTAATCGCTCACTTGCTTTAAGATTGAAATCATAGTCTAAATTTTTGATGACGAAATCATAGACCGCCTGGGGATCTTCGAGGGATTTTGCTACTTCGACGATCTTTTCATCAGATGTGTTCCAATATTTGGTAGGTTCGATATTTTTATAAAGGCTTTGCGTTTTGGGAACCAGATAGGCTCTGGGTGAAGAAAATATTTGCGCCTTCCCATTTATTGAAACATCAATCGTTTGTTTTGCCTCTAGTGAGTATTCTGCGATCCAATTGTCGTCAATATCTTTAAAAACAGCATCCGGCTCTGGTTTTATCGAGTCGATAAATATTCTTTGATAAGAAGTATCGGGCGGAATCGAAATCGATTCAGTTTTTTTGAAGCTGTCTTCATTTTTTAAGCGATAGTTAATTATATAAGTAAATGTCTGATAGTTGCCGAAACCCGCAACTATACGGGAAGGTTTTAATTCTTCTTTTTCAAAATGATATATTATTGAAGTGTCATTTTCATTTTTTTGTTTATAATCGGGTGATATGTAGGCTTCAATGCCGTATATTTTTGGGATAACTAAAATACTTTTGATATTTTTGTATAAATTTGCCTCTTCGATCTTAGGGATAGAAAGTTCCCAAACATCACCGGTTTTTATCGCTAGATTATCAACATCATAATTGATAGTGAACACTCTCTCCTTGCCTTTACCCAGGACCTTGTCATTAAAACCAATCTTGATCTTAGTATAAGTGTCAGTATTTTCAATTTGCGGATCGTATTTATCCCCACCGGCAAAGACTTCAATATTTTTAATATTCGTATTTTTGATGTGATACTCGAAAGACGGAAGGTACTTTTCGGTCATAAGATTTTCAATGGTAAAAGTTTCACTGACTTTACACGAGCCGTTTTGGTCAAAGATGTATTCGTTTTGAAGAGAGATGGCAAAATCCTGTATCGACTGCGCGCTTACTAAATAATCGAAGAAAACAATTTGTATAAGTGAAAATATAATTACTAAAAAGATTTTTTTCAGCATATAAAATATCGATTTATATTTAAGTATTTACACATTCTTACAAAAATGCACCAGTGTATGAATGTCTGTTATTAATTATATCTATATGTGTTCCTTCAGCAACGATCTCTCCACCTCCATCTCCCCCTTCAGGTCCAAGATCGATTATCCAATCGGCGTTTTTTATGACATCGATATTATGTTCTATAACAAACACAGAATTTCCTTTGGCAACAAGAAGCTTTAGAACATTTAATAATTTTTCAACGTCTGAAAAATGTAATCCTGTTGTCGGTTCGTCAAGTATATATACAGTATTTCCGGTATCGTTTTTCCCCAGTTCTGAAGCCAATTTAACCCTCTGTGATTCACCACCCGATAAAGTGACTGCACTTTGACCAAGCTCCATATATCCAAGCCCTACGGATGCCAACGTATCCAGTTTTTTTGAGATCCTGGAATTATTTATAAAAAATTCTTTAGCTTCGTCGACACTCATTGTTAAAATATCATAGATACTTTTACCTCGAAATCTGATATCAAGAGTTTGGGAATTATATTTTTTTCCCTGACAAACTTCGCATTTGACCCAAATATCACTCATAAATTGCATTTCAATGCGTATTTGACCTTGTCCCTCGCAAGCTTCACACCTTCCACCTTTCAGATTAAAAGAAAATCTTCCTTTTTTAAACCCGTTTATCTTAGCGTCCCTCGTTAGCGCAAAAACATCACGGATCTCATCAAAAAGTTTTGTATATGTTGCGGGATTGCTTCTAGGGGTTTTTCCTATCGGAGATTGATCAATAAGAATTACACGATCTATATTATCCTGTCCGTTCAGGGAACTATATAAGTTATGGTGGTCAATAGTGTTTTTACTTAGGTAGTCTTTTAAAGCCGGATATAAAGATTCGACAAGAAGTGTAGATTTACCGCTTCCGGAGACGCCTGTAATCGCAACCAGTTTATTTAGAGGAAAAACAACATCTATATTTTTCAGGTTGTATAGTTTACATCCCTTTAATATTATTGAGTTTTCGCTAAATGTTTTTGAAATCGTGTTCTGAATGTGCGGATATTTGATATTTATCTTTTTTTTGCCCGAAAGATATTGACCCGTGATCGATTTGGGGTCACTTTTCAATGCAGAAATATTTCCCTGAGCTATTATATTTCCTCCGTATTTTCCTGCACCCGGTCCGAAATCAAAAATATGATCAGACGCATTCATTATGTGTTCATCGTGCTCAACAACTATAATTGTATTTCCCAGATCCCTTAATTTTTTTAATGTATCTATTAACCTTTGGTTATCTTTTTGATGCAGTCCGATCGTAGGTTCATCAAGAACATACAAAACACCTGTAAGACCGGATCCTATTTGGCTGGCCAACCTAATTCTCTGAGCTTCTCCTCCGGACAATGATCCGGAAGATCTGGATAGTGTCAAGTAAGATAGTCCGACCGAATTAAGAAATATCAGTCTTTTTATAATTTCTTTTAAAATAAGATCTGCAATTTCTTTCTCGATTGTAGTAAGCATTTGATTATTTTCAAGTTCTTTCATAAATTGATAAGAGGATTCAATTGTCATATCAGTAAGATCGGAAATTGAAAGATCGCCGATCGTTACAGACAGAGATTCTTTTTTTAATCTTTTTCCTAAACAATCGGGACAAACTGTGTTGGTCATATATTTACCTATTTCGCTACGAACCCATTCCGAATCGGTTGTTTTATATTTATTTTCAAGATCGGAGATCAAACCAGGATAGGTTTCTACAATAAAAGTATTGTGTCCGAGCCTATTTTTCCCGTATACCTTATATATCCTTTTGTCTGTACCATTCAATAGAAGTGAAATGTTTTTGGTGCTTATATTTTTAATCGGTATATTCATGTCGATGCCGTTTTCGGTGCAGAATTGACGTATCAAACGAGAAAACCAGGTCTCACTTTCAAAGGTATTTGCATAAGGGCGGATACCTCCCTCAAGAATTGTAAGTTCACTTGAGAAGAGAAGTCCGGGTTCGATTTTTAGGATATTTCCGATACCTCCGCATTTCAAACAGGCACCTTGAGGTGAATTGAAAGAAAAGCTTCTGGGTTCAATCTCGGGTATCTGTATATTGTCTTTGGGGCACGAAAATTTTTCTGAAAACAAATGGTCTGAAAAGCTTTTCGGATTTTTTGGTATCTCGAATGCTTGATCGAGAACTTCTGAAATATTTACTAATCCGTCTGAAAGCTTTAGTGATTGCTGAACAGAATCTGTCAGACGTGTTTTGAGATTATTTATGGCAATGGGATCCTTGAAGATCTTTCTTTCGATACTTAATTTATCAATAACAGCCTCAATAGTATGTTTATTTGTTTTAATTAGGTAAAGGTCCTCGCCTGTTTCTTTGATATATCCATCGACCCGCACTTCCCTGTATCCCTTTGATCTCAAATTGTCAAACAAAGCCGAATATTCGCCCTTTTTTTCTACCACTACCGGAGAAAGTATAAACAGTTTTATAATATTTTTCGTGTAAAGCAGTGTTCTTAAGAGAGCAAATACTGAATCAATGATTTCGTCAATACTTTGCTTTTTAATTTCTCCTCCGCACACAGGACAGTGGGGATGTCCTACTCTTGCATATAGTAATCTAAGATAGTCATATATTTCAGTTACAGTACCGACTGTCGATCGAGGATTTTTTGAGGTGGTTTTTTGATCGATCGATATTGATGGGGATAACCCTTCGATGAGGTCGACATCGGGTTTTTCCATTATACCCAAAAATTGCCTTGCGTAAGTAGAAAGACTTTCAATATAGCGTCTTTGTCCTTCGGCATAAATGGTATCAAATGCCATCGAACTTTTTCCGCTTCCCGATACACCTGTAAAAACAACCAATTTGTTTTTTGGAATATCCATATCAACATTTTTCAAATTGTGCTGACGAGCCCCCCTTATTTTTATTTGATCATTGCTCATAGTATTTAATCCCCCGATCCAAGGGTTCTGACCTTGTCCCGTATTATAATTGCCAATTCAAAATCAAGATTTGTCGCGGCGATCCTCATTTCCCTTCTATATTTTTCTATTAATTTTTTTCTATCAAGAGGGGTGAGATCTTCTTTCTCGAACTTTTCAAGACTATTAAGATTTAGTTTTTCTGAAAGATATAATTTCTCGATATCGGTATCCTCCTGTTTGATAATTATTTTTTCACGGATGGGTTTTTCTATCGATCGCGGAATGATATTATGTCTTTTGTTATAGTTTAATTGCGATTTTCTTCTACGTTCCACTTCATACATCGCGTTTTTTATCGAATTGGTTAATTTATCGGCATATAGAATGACTCTTCCGTCAACATGTCTTGCAGCTCTTCCCATAGTTTGAACAAGTGAGACCTCGCTTCTCAAGAATCCTTCCTTGTCTGCATCAAGGATAGCAACAAGCGATACCTCAGGAAGATCAAGACCTTCACGGAGAAGATTAACACCAATGATGCAATCATATTTACCAAGTCTAAGATCGTCAAGAATGTCGGTGCGTTCTAAAGTGTCAACATCGGAATGAATGTATGCAACCGCGAGTCCTTTTTCCTTCAGATATTCGGTCAGATCTTCGGCGGTTTTTTTAGTCAGGGTTGTCACAAGCGTTCGCCTTTTTAGATCTTTTTCTTTGACGATCTCTGATATAACATCCGAGACTTGTGTATCAACCGGCTTAATAACTATCTTAGGGTCAATTATACCGGTAGGTCTGACAAGCTGTTCGACAACCCCTCCGTTGCTTTTAGCTTTTTGTCTTAAGCTTTTTGCTGCTTCTTTTGCCATCGAAAGCTCCCACTCCGATGGTGTCGCGCTTGTGGCAATAAAATTAGGAATCCTTCTTAGGAATTCTTCAAATTTAAGAGGACGGTTATCTATCGCAGCAGGAAGTCTGAAACCGTAATCAATAAGTGTTTGTTTTCTTGATTGATCTCCATTATACATTCCTCTTATCTGGGGGAATGTCATATGTGATTCATCTACAATAACCAACCAATCTTTATTGTAAGGATATGAAAAATAATCAAGAAGTGTGTATGGTGCGTCTCCCGGATCCCTTCCGTCAAAGTATCTTGAATAATTTTCAATACCCTTAACATATCCCAATTCTTTGACCATGCTCATGTCGTATATCACCTTTTGTTTGATTCTTTGGGCTTCAAGAAGTTTCCCTCTTTTCTCAAAATATTTAACGCGATCCCCCATGTCGTTCATTATGTTGTTTATGACATCTTCGTTTTTTGATACATCCGCGATATAGTGTTTGGAAGGATAAAGAACAAACTTGGATGTTGGTTGATAGGAGTTTGTAGATAGGGTACCTGAGATCGGGTTGAATAATTCAATACTCGCAATAGTGTCGTTATTTAGTATTATACGAACTGCTTCATCTTGATATGCAGGGTAGATATCAATGATATTTCCACGGATTCGGAATGTTCCGCGATGGAATCCAAAATCTCCCCTTTCATACTGAATATCAATCAGTCTTTCAATGATTTGTTCACGGGTTGTCTTCATTCCAACAGATACTGCCATAGTAAATTTTCCGTATTCGGAAGGAGAACCAAGATTATATATGCAGGAAACGGAGGAAACGACGATCGTATCTTTACGGGTCAGTAAATTGTTCGTCGAAGAAAGTCTCAGTTTGTCGATTAGTTCATTAATATCCGAATCTTTTTCGATATAGGTATCGGTTGAAGGAATATACGCCTCAGGTTGGTAATAATCGTAATAGGAGACGAAATATGAAACCGCGTTTTCCGGAAAGAAGTCGCGGAATTCCTGATAAAGCTGTCCGGCCAAGGTTTTATTGTGAGAAATAATAAGTGTTGGTCTTTGCAGTTTTTCGATGACATTGGCGATAGTAAACGTTTTTCCGGATCCAGTTACTCCTAATAAAACTTGATAAGCGGCACCATCATCCAATCCTTTGCACAAGTTCTCTATTGCATTTTTTTGGTCGTCGATAGGATCGTATTTTGAAACCAGTTTAAATTTTGGCATGACTTATCAGTATACCACAATTCCCACTTGACAGCTTCGGGTATTGTTAGTATATATTATATAGAAGAGAATAAAGAAGTATGTGATCGGTAATTTATCGCATAGATTTTATCTTCTTTACTTTCTATCTTACTATATGGCTCCTGTTATATATAAAAGACAAAGACAAATACTCGATTTTATCAACCAGCACATTCAGTCAACAGGTTCCGCTCCTACTCTTCGCGAAATTGCGGATTCGCTTGATGTTTCCTCCCTGGCAACAGTCCATGAACATCTGACAACATTGGAGGAGAAAGGACTTATAAAAAGAAAATCCGGAAAAAACAGATCAATAAAATTAACAGCAGAAATGAATATTTTTCAAGGCGATGGAGTAGAGGCTCCCATACTTGGTTTTATAGCTGCGGGTGCTCCTATAGAGCCTTATACAGATCCTAGTGCATTTATGTCGATACCGCCTGCGATGATATCTTCTAAAAAAAGGACTTATATTCTTCAGGTTAAGGGAGAATCAATGATAGAAGAACAAATTAGGGATGGAGACTATGTTGTTATCGAACAGGGAGAATCTGCAAATAACGGAGATATCGTCGTTGCTCTTCTTGACAACGGCATGGCGACCCTAAAAAGGTTTTTTAAGGAGACCACAAGGGTCAGGTTGGAACCTGCAAATTCATCTATGAGTCCGATATTTGTAAAAAATGTTAAGATTCAGGGAAAAGTAGTCGGTCTTATTAGAAAATATCTTAAGAATTAATTTCAAAAGAAAGTATCTTAAGAAAGTGAAGCTTTTCTTATCTTTCTATCTTCTAACTTATGTTTTACCACTTCAAAGATTATGGGAACGATGGATATGAATATTATCAAAAGTACAACCAGTTCGAAGTGATCTTTGACAAACTGGATGTTGCCAAAAAAATAACCAAGAAATAAAAATATACTAACCCAAAGAAATCCACCTATAAAATTAAAAGACAGAAATTTGGGGTAATTCATTAAACCGATACCGGCGACAAAAGGTGCAAAAGTACGGACAATAGGAATAAATCTGGCAAGAATGATAGTTTTTCCTCCGTGTTTTTCATAAAATGATTTGGTTTTTTCCAAATGTTTTTTCTTGATAAAGCGTGAATCTATCTCAAATATTTTTGGGCCTATTTTGTGTCCTATCCAATAATTAACCGTATCGCCAAGTACGGCTGCAATTACAAGTACTACGTATAAAGTTAAAATATCAAAATGTCCAAGAGCGGAAAGCGTTCCCGATGCAAATATTAATGAGTCTCCCGGAAGAAATGGTGTTACTACAAATCCGGTCTCCATAAAGATTATCAAAAATAAGAAAGCGTATGAAAATATCCCGAATCTTTCGATGAACAACCCAAGATATTTATCAAGATGAAGAAAATAATTGATAAGATTTGTTAGAATCATAGATCAACTTGAAGAAATTTCACTTTCAATTGCCAGAAGACGGTTATATTTTGACACCCGCTCTCCTCTGCAGGGAGCTCCGAATTTAACATATTCAGAACCGATACCAACAGCAAAATCGGCAATGAACCAATCGTTGGTCTCACCAGATCTGTGGGAGACCACGACTTTCCAATTAGCTGAACGTGCAAGCTTTATCACATTAATCGTCTCGCTTACTGTTCCTATCTGATTTGGTTTTACAAGAATGGTGTCACAGGCTTTTTCTTTTATAGCCTTTTGTACAAGTTCAGGATTAGTTGCGAGCAGGTCATCCCCGACGATTAAAACCTGCCCCTGAAATTCGGAATACATCTTCTTCCAGCTATCCCAAGCCTCTTCGTGGAACATATCCTCGATAAGAGCAAGATGATAAAGAGAATTAATATTTTTATAATATTCCATAAGGTCGACATCTTTAAGAGCGGTAGATTTGTCTCTTATGCTATAGACACCATTTTTGTAAAAAGAGGATGCAGCTACATCAAGACCTAAAAATACATCTATACCAAGTTGGTATGATGTCTCCTTAATTGACTCTACGAGAATTTCCAAAGCGTCTGCGTTGGTAAATAAGTTTGGTGCATATCCGCCTTCGTGACCTACAGAATGGATAGCTCCACGTCGTTTTAGATTGCTGCCAATAGTCATATAGATCTCAACACCTATTCTCAGACAATCCGAGAATTTTTTTGATGTTGCAGGAATGACATGAAATTCCTGAAAATCCAAGTTTCCTGCCCCATGGAGACCACCGTTTATCATATTAAAAAGGGGGGTCGGAATTTTCATATTGTTGGTTGCACCAAGCGATTTAGACAATTCATAAACATATTTATACAGGGACATTGATGAGCATGCCGCGGCTGCTTTTATACAGGCGATCGAGACGGCCAAAATAGCATTTGCTCCATAACGTGATTTATTTTTTGTTCCGTCGGTTGCTATTAATTTTTTATCGATATTGATTTGATCGTTAATATCCATACCAGCAATAGCAGGACTTAAAAAGCTGTTAATATTATTTACGGCTTTTAAGACACCCTTACCTTGAAAGCGGGTTGGATCATTATCTCTAAGCTCTAATGACTCTGATGACCCCGTTGATGTTCCCGATGGTACTGAAGCAACAGAAATGAATCCGTTATCGGTAGAGCAGAATGCTTCAACTGTAGGGATACCTCTCGAGTCGAGGATTTCCCTTGCCCATACTTTATTGATCTTTGCCATATGATTATATATTTCCCTTTGCAAGATCTTTCTCTGCCTGTTTGATCACTCCTCTGACTCTGTCTACTGCATCAGGATTGATAGACATACTGGTTACTCCGTATTTGACTAATTTTCTGGCAAAATCATCATATGTTGAAGGGGCTTGACCGCATACAGACGATGTTACTTTTGCACGATTGCAGTGTTTAATTACCCTTCTTAAAGACCACATAACGGCTGGAGATCTTTCATTAAATGAACCCGATACTTCTGCGTTGTCGCGGTCGGTTCCGGTTACGAGCATTGTCAGATCATTTGATCCGATAGAGACACCATCTATGCCAACCTTTATAAATTCATCGATCATTATGACATTTATCGGTATCTCCACCATCATCCAAAATTTAAATGTAGGATCTTCAAAAAATCCTTCGGTAGCAACAAGCCGGCGCACTTTTTTAAGTTCTTCGGGGGATCTTACGAATGGGATCATCATCCATAGATTTTTATATTTCTTTCGTACGTTTTTCATTGCCTGAAGTTCCAAATTAAATACTTCAGGATGAGATATATAACGATATGCTCCTCTGAACCCAAGCATTGGGTTGGCTTCGTTTGGTTCCCATTTTTCTCCTCCGGGGAGACTACGATATTCATTTGTCTTGAAGTCCGTTGCGCGGTAAACCACCGGACGGGGAGAAAAAGCCTTAGTGAACTCCTCAAGACCTTTTTCCAATTTACTGATAAACACGTCCTGCTTTTTTTGCTGAATAGCCTCTTTTGGGTGAATTCCAATATTGGCTATCATAAATTCAGCACGAAGAAGTCCGACACCCTGAACATTCATCTTTGAAATTTCCTTTGCTCTCTCTGGTTCAGCAAGATTAACATATAACTTTGTTGCGGTTTTTGTATCTTCAAATTCAAGTTTTTGTTCCACTTTCTTTTTTATAGATCGGGAAACCTTGCCTCCCGTATATACTAACCCCTTACTGCCGTCCACTGTGATAACGGCATTATCTGTCAATGTTTTTGTTGCATTTTTTGTGCCTACAACACAAGGTATTCCAAGTTCTCTCGATACTATAGCCGCGTGAGAGGTCAATCCTCCTTCATCCGTAACGATCGCGACCGCTTTTTTCATTGCAGGTACGTAATCAGGCGATGTCATTTTTGCAACTAGAACGTCACCAGTTTTAACTTTTGATATTTCCTTTGGGCCTTGAAGTATTTTGACGTAGCCTGTTCCGATGCCGGGACTTGCGGCTGCGCCGCTTAATATCGGAGTATTGACCTGATTTTCGTCCTTTACCCCATCCGTATTATCAGATATTTTTTTGCCTACTCCTTCTATGGTTGTGACAGGACGCGTCTGGACAATATAAATCTTTCCTTTTTCGTAAGCCCATTCGGAATCTTGCGGGAAGTAATAATGCTTTTGTAGCGCATTTGAGATCTTTGCCAGTTTGACAATATCAGCGTCGCTTATTTTTTGTTTATCAATAATGGTTTTTGGCACATCTCTTTCCTCAGTCTTTTCACCTTTCCTTGTCAACATTACTTTTTGGTCTGAAATTACCTTCGATAATATCGAGAATGTTTCTTTTTGAACAACGTATGTATCGGGTACGACCGATCCCTGAACGATCATTTCACCAAGACCCCATACAGATTCAATGACTATACTGTCTTTTTCGTTTGTAACCGGATTAATTGAAAACATGACGCCGGAAACCTCTGACTGAACCATTTTTTGTACAATGACTGATATTTTGACCTTGTCATGGGGGATCTTGTTTTGATCCCGATAAAATATGGCGCGTGGAGTAAAAAGTGAAGCCCAGCACTCTCTAACAGACATTAAAAGATTATTTTGACCTTTGATATTAAGGAAAGTTGCTTGCTGACCGGCAAATGACATTCCTGGTAGATCTTCGGCTGTTGCCGACGATCGGACCGCAACAAGTGCTTTTGAAAAAGGACCGGACAATTTTTTATAATACTTCACTATATCTATTCCGACATCGGCTGGAATCTCACTTTCAAGTACGATCTTTTGGATTTTTTTAGATGCAGAATTTAATTGGTCAGGGTCGTCAACATCCACCTGTTTTAAGAAATCGTTAATAGTATTTATTATATTGTTGTGAGCTAAAAATGCGTCGTATGAAATTGTGGTGACGGCAAAACCGTAAGGAACAGGAAAACCAGCCTTGGTCATCTCACCAAGATTTGCCCCCTTGCCACCTACTAAAGAAAGATCGTCTTTATCAATGTCTTTGAAGAATAAATTGTATTTTGGGGCAGTAGCTGTCATCAACTATTAATCGTAAAGAAAAAAAAGGATTTGGTCAACAAGAAAAAAAGATATTACGATATTAAGATATAAAGATATTGAGATATTAAGAGAGAACAACAAACTCAATATTTGATACATGAACTCTTAAAACTTGCTTGCCCGCCAAAGTCATGACGCCGGCGGGACTTTATACATTCATCATTTTCCCAACGGCTGTCCCAATTGGGTTTTGAAGTAATCTACCCAAGGGATCGGTGCAGGATCCTGTTCGTATAACATAGAAAGATAAAAATTCAAAAACCCTGCAAATTGAATAACTTCGAAAACCTGAGACAATTTGTCATTGGACGAGGGTTTAAATGATGAAAATTGAATATTATTTTGCGAAACAACATCTTTTGTTATTTCGAATCGCTGTCTTATCCTGTTACTATAAAGGTCGGAGTCAATAAATATAAAGTAAAGGTTATCTTTATTGTTGGCGGGGTGCTTTAATCCTTCCATAAGATGATGATTTAATTCCGGGATTACAAAATCAAAGGAAAGATTTTTTGCGTTTTCGTTGTGTTGATTGTTGGCAGTATGCGCCGCACCAACTAAATGTTGTGCAGATACATATATTAATATCTTATTTTTAACAGCAAAAGCAGTTGATAGCGCAGGGTTATCGGACATATTTTCTATTATATTTATGTCTCTTACTTTTCTTGTTGCGTGAACAGCTTTTTCGATATCCGGCTTTTCTATGCTAAACAAGCCGATTTTGCTAGCCAAAACTAATTGCCCGATTATTGAATAACCAATTGCTAGTCTAGGTTGATTAGAGGGATTAAATTTGGGTTCAATTTGATAGTAAGGAACATTGTGTTCCTGCGCTAATTTTATTAATAAATTTCCCGATGCAATTGCCATCCATTTGCATCTTTTCTCAATAGCCTCTTTAGTAATTTGAATGGGCTCTTCTGTTTCGCCTGAATATGCGGAGCAAATAACCAATGAGTGAATGTCTGCAAATCCCGGAAGATGGTAGTCGTGTATGCGGTAAAATGGATATTTAAGTGTACCTGCAAATAGAGATTCAATCACTCTTGCCCCAAGCCCTGAACCCCCCATTCCGCACATGATGACGTTGTTGATGTCTTTATAGTATTCAGGAACTTCGACCTTATTTGCATCCTCCCACGCATGAAGGCACTGATCAGGAAGCGATACAATCGATCCATACACATTTTGTGTGTCGTACTTTTTAATAGCCTCTTGTATATCCATTTAATGGTTTAATAATTTATTATTTTAATAGTTCAATAGTTTATAAGTTTAATGATCTCATTGTAAATGTTTTTATTATTACAGGCAATGACGGGATAAGTTGACCTGTTATTTTAATAGTCAGATATACCGTTGGAACAATACGAGATGAAGAAATACATATCCTAACATTTAGGATCGAATAAGTTTTAAAACTTCTTCAGTTTTTTCTTTCATAAGTTCTTCGCTTTTTGCCTCAAGAGTAAGTCTTAAAAGGGGTTCAGTGTTTGAAGGCCGTACAACAAATCTGTAATCCTTGTATTCGACGGATATTCCGTCAAGCATTGATTGTTCACCGTCTTTATATTTTTCAGAAATTTCCTCAATTTTTGTTTTGATGTTTGAAACAGTTGAGTTAATCTCCTCGCAAATGAAGTATTTCTTGAAGATCGGTTCAACAATTTTTGATAGAAGATTATCTGTCTTAGAAAGAAATTCAATAATTTGTACTGCCGGAAGCATTCCACAATCCGAGTACCAATAATCACGATAATACGTGTGACCGCTGGATTCAGTAGCAAAAAGTGCATTAACCTCTCTCATTTTCTCTTTTATGTACGAGTGTCCGACTTTTGAAATTACGGGAGTTCCCCCGTTGTCTTTGATTGCATCGATCAAACCCCAGGAATATCTTGGATCATAGATGATTTTTTCACCAGGGAATCTTTCTAACATTGTTTTGATCAGTACCTGATTAAGATAATAGGGATGAACGAATACTCCTTTATCGGCACAGAAAAAGACACGGTCAGAATCAGCGTCCCATGTTATACCAAGGTCAGCCCCCGAAGTTTTGACCAGTTGTATGAATTCCGTGCGATTCTCAGGTATAAATGGGTCCGGCCTTCCCTTAGGAAATGTCCCGTCAGGTTCAAAATTAAGTTTTATAAGTTCTATCGGTAAATTACCCAACTTGATGATATTTTCAAAAATTAAACCTCCGTAACCAAAGTTGGGATTAATTACAATCTTAAGAGGCTTTACTTTTTCCGGATCTATCCACCTTAAAATATATTTAGAATAATCGTCCAAGATATTATCTGTAATTTCCAGCATTCCGGTATTATTCGATTTTGCCAAATTGGGGTTGTTTATAATAAAGTCCCTAATTTCACCGATTCCACTTTCAAGTGTTGTTGGCACAACACCCTCCTTAACCATTTTGAAGCCGTGCCATTCCGGAGGGTTGTGTGAGGCTGTAACTTGGATACCTCCCGATGTATTATAATTACCTACTCCAAAGTAAAGCATGTCGGTTGACATCCAACCAACATCGAGTACGTCAGATCCGGCATCGTTAATTCCTTTTATAAGAATTTCTTTAAGAACTTTTGAATATGTTCTTACATCATTGCCAACCAAAACCTTTCCTTTTGGTTTGAATATATTTACATACGCATACCCAATTTTATATGCAACTTCTTCATTAACGGTTTCAGGATAAATACCTCTAATGTCATATGCTTTGAAGATTGATGAATCGATTTTCATTTGCGTCATTTATTCTAACTTCCTCATAATGAACAAATCAAGCTCATCTTTAAGATCTGCGCTCGATGTTTTTACTTTTATGTCAATTTTTGCCAGTTCATCGATAGTCATTTTAATCTTTTCTTTTCCAAAAAAACCGGCTTGTCTTTTAATATTTCCCAGGCGCCAGGGAGGATATGGAAGAATTTCATCCGAATAAAGAGCCAAAAAGATATCCCTTAATTGTCCGATAAGTATCGTAAAAACTAATTCTACAGGATCATTTTCAAGTGATTTGTGAAAATATATCAGGCAATTCTTTACATTTCCGGGATAAAAACTATCAATGAATTTCCACAAGTATTTTGAGAGGGGAAATACTTCATTATTTTTGACACGGGTGAGTTGTTTGATAAATGAAATTGGAATAGGAGTTTTGTTATAAATAATTACCTCCACATCATCATCGGAAGTATTAATATATTTGATAATTTGAGAATTTAATAATAGATAATTTATTATTACCACCAAACGTTTGTTTCCGAAAAGACTATTGGATCGTAATATATCAATGGTATTTAATTCTTTATCTTCAATCTCTGTCACTTCCCAACCTCTTCCTTTCCCTTTATTCACATATTCCTGCAAACGGTCATACGAGGCTAGGTTGTTGTCACCGTGAATTAAATAAATGTTCATACTTATCAAACTAATAAATAATTAAATTGATAAATTGTCATAGAGAAACTTGATTAAAGATACATAAATTTCCCAATTTCCTAATATATCAATATCCTAATATCGTTTCCCGTCATTCATCCTAACCTCTCTTATTAGTCTATCCACCTTACTCTTAAAATTCCTCTTTCCGCGTCTGATATGAGGTAACAAACTTCCTGAAAAGTTACTTGGAATATGAGCCAGTTCATGAAGAAGCACTTCGTCTTTTCTTTCTTTTGATAATTCATCGAATTTTTCCGATAGGATCTCGATTATATAGTGAGGGGGTACATTTAACGACATCTGCCAGACTCTTGAAAGACCCCAAATTCTTGCATAAGCCCGTGCACGAGAATTATATGACCGCAAGCTCGTAATATTTTTGATGTCGTACGGGAGTTTTGAGAGATTTATAAGTCGTTTTAGATCTTTTTCAACATCTGAAGCTTTTTCCCACAAAACAGCACTTGAAGTTTTTTTCTTTCTTCTTTTCTTTTTTTCTTTAGTTAATCTTATATACTTCAGCGCCTTCTTTAACCTCATTATCAACTTTTAATCCTACCACATCTCCGGCCTTTGCGTTATCGACACTGCTGTGTTCAACCTCCATTGATCCGGTTTTCTGCTCAAAAAGATCCTCTCCGCCCCTTTGGAATTTAATTGAATCTCCGACATTAAGGTCAGCCGATAGTTCAATTATTGCAACCTGTATTTTTTCGTAATAGTGAGTAACTTTACCGATCTTTACATCAGTCATATGTTATCACCCCCAATCGATAAATAATAAACAGAAATTTGTTGATAAAAAATCGTGATTGGTTATTGAAAATAGAAAATTGAGATTTGTTCTACTATTTTCCAATATCTATTTTTCTATTACTACTTTCTAATTTCAACAAGCCATTTTCGGTTGTTAGATATCTAACATTAATAATATAAATTAATTCGTTTTATTATTATAGCTTAATCACTCCTGTAACTACGGCGTGGCAAAGGGCAATTGCAAGAGCATCGGCGGAATTATCAAAATGTGTTTTATTTCCTTTCTTTTTTTTGATCTTGGGACCCAATATTTTTCTTACAGCTGTTTGCATCATTTTTTTATCCGATTTTCCACTGCCGGATATTTGCTTTTTAACTGTTCCGGGTGCGTATTCAAATATATTCAACTTATGTTTTTCAGCACAATATATCATTATTCCAATAGCCTGACCGACAGAGATTGCCGTTTTTGCATTCGTTGCAAAAAAAATCTTTTCGATCGATATAATATCGGGATTGTAATTTTTGATAATAAGGGAAAGCTTTTTATATATTTCTACCAGTCTCTTTCCAGGATTTTGATCCTTATTGGTTTCTATAAGGCCATAGTTAATAACTGAAAAAGAGTTTTTCTCAACCTTAATGAAGCCATACCCAGTCGTTGCCGTACCCGGATCAAGTCCTAAAATTATCATTTTGCTTTTTTAACTTTAGACTTAACAATATTTTTTTGGAGTACTTCTCTTTGCACACCACCCTTTTTGGAAAAATATAAGAGATATAATATTTCTGGAATTCCAAAAAGATTTACCACAAGAAGGCCGATGAACCAATATTTATGAGAATTTTTGGCAGCTCTCCAAAGCGATAGTCCTTTTAGGACAGCGTTATACGCCATATAAAGCAACAAAAATATGGGGTTGCTTCTAATTATTGTAAAAATATTATCGAGGTCGGGGGTCATTTTTTGTTATAGATATTTTTGTATGTTGCTTGAGCTCTTTTTTCCATCAAGCCAAGTTTTATATGAATCAGTGATCTTTGATTGTATAAGTTGATAACGTATGCTTTCCTCTAATTCTTCAAATGTTTTTTCGCTGCCATAAATATCTTTATTCTCTTCGTAACTATCCTTGACCTCTTCATCGGTAACAGTAATATTGTCTTTTAAAATTATCTCAAGTATCTTTTGTATTTCAATATTTTCCAGCAATTGTTCATAAGTTATCCCCTGATAAAGAAGGATCTCTTCGAGCGTAGTCCCCTGAGATTCAACAGAAAGGCGGATATTACTAAGTTCGGTCTGAATATCTGCATCGCTTATTTTTATACCGTTCTTATCTGCTTCCTGAAAAATAATAGACTTGGTGATCATATTGTCAAGAACCACACCCTTATCATTTTTTTCAAGTTCTTTAATATACTCAAGCCTTGAAATGGGTCGGCCATTTACTTTTGCGATATATATCCTTTTATAGGCACTGTTTAAAAATAGAACGAGAGAGATAAGGATCAAACTGAGAGAGAGAATATATATAAACTTTTTATTCTTATGATCGCTGGATGTGATCAATTTTGCGTTATTCCCTACAACACCCTTACTTTTGCTTTTGACCGTTGAGGATTTTTTTTCTGGCATAGATTATATTTTAAAGAAAAATTTAAATAAAATATAGAGGATGATTGCCAGATATAAAGAACTGCCGACAGGAAGATATATTTTATTCATTCCCTTTCTGGTATAAATATCACCGGGAAGAACTAGAGGATTCCCCGGACGTGAGGCGAGAAAATACATGACTGCAATAGAAAGAAACCAAATAAGCAAAAATATTTTGCCACCCGACATCTTTTCTACCACATTTACTTCTTCATCCATTTTTAAATGGTATTATTATAAATATCTAAATTCAAGTATCAAACATTTAGCAATGTTATGAAAAAAGGTATATTAAAATCGACTATATTTATCATTGCCATTTCTGTATTGTTTAATATCGGAAGCTTTTATAAAAATAATCCGTCGATTTACAATGCACCGGTAGATAAATTGCGCGATGAAGACAAAAATGACGATAATCGGGATGAGGATGGAATTATTTTATACGATAAATACCATATAAGGCTAAAAAACTTTGACGGATATGATGCAAAAATGATCACGAATTTTGAGGAGAAATTATCGACTCTTGCGGCAAAAAAAGGAAATAGTTGCGACGCAATAACCAACGCCGGTTTTTTTAATACTGACAGAAGCCCTATTGGACTTATTGCTATTGACGGGAAAACACGTTCATTTTATGAGAGTAATGAGATATTTAATGCATTTGTTTGTTACCGCGGAGCAGATAATTGGTCGATCAATATGAGCGACAAAGAACAACCTCTTTGTAAATTCATTTTTCAAACAGGACCATTATTGGTTTATCAATTTGAAAATCAGGATCTTAGTTCAAACAACTCGGTTGGGAGAAGAACTGTGTTTATTCTTGACGAAAATGATTTCCCCTATATTTTAATGGTTTATGACAGTAGTGATTATTTTAGCGGTCCGGATTTTTCAACAATATTGTCCATACTAAGTTATCTGGAAGGTAATAAGGGAATAAAAATAAAAAGTGCAATAAATTTTGATGGAGGAACTGCCTCATCATATATTGATAGCAGTTTTGAAATAAATGAATTGATCCCCCCGGGTGCGTTCTTATGTTTTAATGATATTAATTAAGCCCGATCATTTTTTGATAAATAAGTTTTTTATTTTGTATTAACTGAGAAATCACTATAATTTTTATTTTCTGATCGGTGATCTTATTTTTATAAAAATAATAATCGATCGTCTTCCTTATCTTGTTCAGCTTTTTTACATTTACAGATTCCTCGGGATAGCCATACCGCAGTCCCCATCGGGTTTTTACTTCACAAAAATATATTATCCCGCATTTTATAGCAATAATATCAAGCTCTCCAAAAGAAGAACGGAAATTCTTCTCAATGATTTTAAAACCGGCACACATCAAATATTTTGAAGCAAGTTGTTCACCTACCCTACCCTTTGATGTTCCGGATGAGATCATTTTGGGTACTTTTAAGTAATACTATTTTTTGGTTCCCGATGTCTTTATTTTACTGTCTTTCCGGATATTTCTCGAATATATTCTCTCAATATCTTTTTTAGACTTATCTCTAATATAATAAAGTTTGGCTTTTTTGGATCCCCGAAGACCTTCTTTTGTAACACTTATATCCTCAATTATATTGTGATTTACGGGAAACATCCTTTCAATACCGATCAGATTTGCGCCAATTCTTCTGACCGTAATACTTTTACTTTCCCTGTCTCCTTTTATCTTAATTATTGTTCCAATAAATATTTGCTTCCTGGCTTTTCCGCTTTCTACTGTTTTAGTGGTGATCTTAACCTTGTCGCCGACCCCAATGGATACGTCATTAAATGAAAATGTATTTGTCATGGTTCGTATTATAATTTATATAGCCTCACTTTATCAAGGACATCAATTTTGATCAAGGATATTATAAATATTTTTGGATATATCATCATCCCAACTAATTTTTAGTGGGATTGTCTTTTTCATTTGAGTATTTTCAAAATAAAGACACAGCGGGTGATCTCCCGGTATATTAATAAGATATTCCTTAAGTTTTTTCAGTTTTTCTACCTTTGTATTTTTGGATATGCGGATTGTTATAACGCCTGGGTCGTTGATTGAAATGTCGTTTGCGATAAAAGACACATTTTCTGATCTTTCGTCGACTTTTCCATTTATCATTATAGGTTTATTTTCAGTTAAATGTGATTTATATTTATCATAAACATTTGGAAAGATTACAACATCCAAAGTCCCGGTATCATCCTCAAGTTTCAAAAAAGCCATTTCTCTACCGGATTTTTTTGTAATGATTACACGAAGCTCGTTAATAACACCAGCCAAGTTTATTTCAACCGATGTGTCGGTTTCACTATTAAGATCAACTATCTTGTGTGTTATAAAATATCCGCAACCCGATATTAACTCTGATATTGATTTACCGGACATTGAAAAACCTAAAAGTTCTTTTTCATACACTTGAATTTCTTCTTCGGTAAACTCCGGACTGTCGTTCAGGTCAAAATCGATGCTGTTCATATCCTTAGGGTCTTGTGCAAACAAAGCAGGCTGATTTTTTTGTGCCCTATGTATATTTAATTTATTTCTAATATCATCAAGGTTTTTCAAAAGTAGTGATCTTTTTCCAAAAGAAGAAAGAGCCCCAACTTTTATAAGACTTTCCAGCACTTTTTTGTTTACTTTTCTATTATCGATCCTTGTTAAAAAATCATAAAAGTTCTTAAAATGATTTTCGTTTCTCTCTGAAACAATGTTATCGATTGCAGCAGCTCCGACATTTTTTATTGCATCAAGACCGAACCGGATAGCCATGTTATCGATCGAGTTGTTAACTTTAACGATCGAAAAACCGGTGCCGCTTTCATTTATATCCGGAGGCAATACTACTATTCCCAGCCTTTTACATTCGTGGACAGCTTGTGACACCTTAATTTTATCCTTGCTTTCGGCTGAAAGCAGCGCGCACATAAATTCCACAGGGTAATTGGCTTTCATATATGCAGTTTGATAAGCCACCATACCATATGAAGCGGCGTGAGATTTGTTAAAACCGTATGATTGAAACGGTTCGAATAATTTCCAAAGCTTGTCTGCAAAATCTTTTGTCTGCCCGTTATCAACTATTCCTTTAATAAATTTTTCTTTCTGGGCAGCCATTTCCTCAGGTATCTTTTTTCCTACTGCCTTTCGGAATTTATCAGCTTCTTCCCATGTATAACCCGCAAGGTCTATAGCTGAAAAAAGAAGATCGTCTTGATAAACGATCAATCCGTATGAGGCTTTTAGAAATTTTTCCATTCTTGGGTCGGGGTATTTAATTAAATGGGAATTCTGTTTACGCTTTATATACTCAGGAATAACTGCAATCGGTCCAGGTCTGTATAAGGCTACCATCGCCATCAGGTCTTCAACCCTCTGAGGTTTCAGATCGATCAAATATTTAGTCATTCCGCCACTGCTTAATTGGAATACTCCCATTGTATTGCCCTGGCCAAGCATTTCAAACGTTTTACTATCATCCAGAGGGATGTTTCGGATATCAATTCTGATATTTCTTGTTGCTTCAACAATATTAATTGCTTCACCCAAGATTGATAGATTTCTTATTCCCAAAATATCAAATTTGATAAGACCTACATCTTCAGCCGCGTGCATTTCGTATTGAGTAATAATTTTTTCTCCGGATGGTTCTTTTTGGATCGGAGTAAAATCTGTGATCACCGAAGGTGAAATTACTATACCCGCAGCATGAACAGAAATATGTCTTGCATTGCCTTCGATCTGTTTGGCTAAATCGATAATTAGTTTTGAATCTTTATCGGAATCATAAAGCTTTTTAAACTCTTCTACTGTTCCGAGGGCTTTAGGAATTGTGATAGGAAACCCCTGTTTAGGGGGTGGAATTGATTTTGCGATATTGTCACCTACTATATACTGATATCCCAAAACTCTTGCCACGTCTCTCACAGACTGCCTGGAGAGCATTCTTCCGAACGTACAAAGCTGAGCTACTTTATCATAACCATATTTCTCGGAGATATATTTAATGAGCTCTTCCCTTTTATCATCTGCAATATCCAGATCGATATCGGGAGGTGATGGACGGTATGGGTTCAAAAATCTTTCGAATGGAAGATAATATATCAGAGGATTTACTTTAGTTATACCTAGTAAAAAAGAGATAAATGATCCGGCGGCGGACCCTCTCGTATTTGTTATAATTCCTTTCTCATCGCACCATTTAACAAAATCCATAACTATTAAAAAATATGTCGAGTAACCCTTTTTAATAATTATCTCAAGTTCATATTCAACCCTCTCTTTCATTTCAGATGTGCTATCGGGAAATATTTTTGTTAAGTTGTCATAAACTACTTCTTTCAGGTAGATATCAACATCCATCTTCTTTGGGATGTTGAATTTTGGGAAATACCATTTGCCTAAAGTTGATAAATTCAGGTCTATCTTATCGGCAACTTTAATAGTATTTTCTAATGAATCCGGTATATGGTTGTGAAGTTCAAGCATTTCTTCCGGAGATTTTAAATAGTAGTCAGGAAAATCTATATATCTTAATCTTTTTATATCACTTACCAATTTTCCTGTTGATACACATACAGCGGCATCCTGAGCAAATGCGTCATCTTTCTTGATATAGTGAACATCGTTTGTTGCAATGATCGGTATACCCATATCCCTGCTTAATTTTATAAGGAGCGGATTAACCTTCTCCTTGAATTTATTCAATTCGAGAAGGATGTTTTTTATCTCATCGTTTTTTGCGGAACTGATAGCGTCAGAATAATCTCTTTCCTGAATTTCAATATAAAAGTCGTCTCCAAATATATCAGTATATATTCCAGCAATATCTTTAACTTTTTCGTAAGATTCTTCATATAACGTTTGAGGAATTTCTCCGGATCCGCAGGCAGTGGCGCAAATAAGACCTGATGAATATCTTCTTAATAGTTGATGGTCAATTCTCGGTTTGTAGTAAAAGCCTTCAAGGTGTGATATCGATGTCAGTTTCATTAAATTTTTATATCCTTCTTCATTTTTTGCCAGAAGCAGGACGTGATTAGTTCTGGAAGTTCTATCCTTTTTTTTGTGGTCTTTTGTTATATATCCTTCCATACCTATAATAGGTTTTACGGATTGGGCTTTACATTTTTTATAGAATTCAATTGCTCCGTACATTACTCCGTGATCTGTTATAGATAATGCATCCATGCCAAGTTGTTTAGCATGGGAAATTAATTCGTCTATCTTGCAAATTCCGTCAAGAAGCGAATATTCTGTATGTGTATGAAGATGAACAAATTTCACCATTAATATTTAATTTTCCATCAACGCGTTCTCAATATATCTTCTGATTTCGTTTATATTCCCTTTGCCGTTCAACTTTTTTTGTATGCTACCGATCAGATACCCCAGTATTTGTATCTTGCCATTTTTAAGATCTTCAATTGCTTTAGTATTTTCTTTCAATACGGAATCGGCAGCATTTTTTATTTCTTTACTGCTTGCGTATGTTTTATTTTTTTCTACACTCAATGCATTTAATAGTTTCTGAGGACTTTGGTATTTAAGGTCTAAATTCTTATTTACTATTTGATCGGCAATATATGATAGATCCAAACCGCTGTTTTTATTCAATAAGAGGATTTGTTCAAAATATGCTGAACGTTTCCGGTCTTTAAGAAATATCTCTGTATATTCATCTTTTAAACCAATATCTTTTTTATATCTTTGTCGTTTCATCCAAGGCATTTCAGGGATATCGGTTTTAATGATATCAATCTCTTTGCTCTGGTGTAATATGGGAGGAATATCCGGTTCCGGAAAGTATCTGTAATCTTTTGCTTCCTCTTTCGATCTTTGAGAATAAGTCTGGTGAGTTTTTTCGTTATATCCGCGGGTTTCCTGAATTACTTTATCACCCATTTTCAATATATCCGTCTGTCTTTTAATTTCCGCTTCAAGGGCAGACCGTAAAAACCGGAATGAATTTATGTTTTTTAACTCCACTTTGTAATCCGGGAGACGCTTCATTTGATCTCTTTTTCCTGTTTCCTCTTTCCGGAGTGAAATGTTAGCCTCCAATCTCATGGACCCCTTTTCCATATCCGCATTTGATACTTCTAAATATCTTGACGCGAGCTGGACATCTTTAACGAAATCCAATACATCATTTATATTAGAAAAATCAGGTTCCGTTACCAATTCCATAAGAGGAACTCCGCTTCTGTTAAAATCAATGAGGGAAAAATATTCACTACCGATCTTTCGATGCTGGATCTTTCCTGTATCTTCTTCAAGATGTATCCTTTTTATCCTAAATACACTATTGACCGACGATTTCCAATGACCACCTTCACAAAAAGGAATGTCGTACTGGCTAATTTGGTAACCCTTGGAAAGATCGGGGTAAAAATAGTGTTTTCTGTCAAATTTTGAAAATTTATTGATCATGCAATTAAAAGAAATCCCGAACTTGATACATTTTTTGACAGCTTCCTTATTTGGATATGGCAAAGCTCCGGGGAGTCCGAGACAGATTGGACATACATTTGTGTTCGGTTTGATCTGAAAATGCTCAGATGAACAATCGCAAAACATTTTCCTTTTAGTACTTAACTCAATATGTACTTCAAGACCGATAACGGGAACATAATTGTATTTTTTCATAGGCTAAAGGTTATATATGTCAGGGTTTTTGATCGTATAATTAGAATACGCTTCGAAATTTTCTGCCAGATGGAATAGTAGATTTTCAGAATATCTTGGTCCCATTATCTGGAAACCAAGCGGCATACCGTCGTTGGTGAATCCAAAAGGAATGGCAAGGCTTGGAATTCCAGCGAGGTTTGCTGTTGCCGCATAAATATCTGTTAAATACATTTTTAGTGGATCAGATATTTTCTCACCCAATTTAAAAGGAGGTGTTGTGGAAACCGGAGCGATTATCGCATCACAGCTTTTAAAAGCTTGGTCAATTTCCCTAATGATAACGCTTCTAACCTTCATAGCTTTTAAATAATATGCATCATAATAACCCGAAGATAGAACATATGTGCCTAGCATGATTCTTCTTTTTGCTTCTTCGCTAAAAGCATCCCTTCCTTTCCCGTATCTGATACCGTCATATCTTGATAAATTTGATGAAACCTCTGCAGGTTGGATGATGTAATAGACAGATATTCCGTATTTAGTGTGCGGCAAATTAATTTTATTAAATTTAACACCGTTCTTTTCAAATAGAGAGATTGCCTTTTTGATATTTAATGAAACTTCATCGGATAATCCGTTTTGGAAAAATTCATCAGGTACGCCAATCACCATGTTCGTCAATTTTTTATTGTAGGATTTCTCGTCAAGAGTTGCGTCTTTAAGATCTCTTCCCTTGGTTATTTCAAAGACTTTTTTAATATCTGCTGCTGTTTTTGAAAAGTGTCCAATACAATCCAGTGATGATGCCATTGCTATCACACCGTATCTTGATACGGCGCCGTAAGTAGGTTTCAGTCCGTAAGTATATGTATAATTTGCAGGTAATCTGATGGATCCGCATGTGTCCGTTCCCAAAGAGACCGTACACATATTTGCAGATACCGATACAGCAGAACCGCTTGAAGATCCTCCCGGTACATATTCAACACCCCAAGGATTTTTAGTTACCCCATAATCGGAGTTTTCACCAGAACTTCCGTGAGCCCAAGCATCACAGTTTGTTTTTCCAATATTTATACAACCGGCAATTTCTAGTTTATCAACAACAGTTGCCGAGTATTGTGGTACAAAACTTTCCAAAACTTTTGAGGCTGCCGTTGTTCGGATACCCTTTGTTAAAAACAGGTCCTTGTATGAAACAACGGTTCCTAAAAGAGGCAACTTCGATAAAATAGAAACTTTATCGTTCTTTGACAACAACTTATCAACAAGATCTGCTTTTTTTAAAGAAATTTCATTATTTACCGTGATAAAACTGTTTAAAACACCATCGTATTTTTGGATTGTTTTTAAATACGCATCGACCAATTCGCGCATACTGGCCTTTTTTTCAAGAAGCAATTTTTGGTTTTTTTCAATTGTTGATTGCGTAGTCATGAATTAAATTATTTTGTTTTTTATAGTAATAGGGACTTTAAAAAAACCTTGATAAATATTTTTACTTTGCCCGACGGCATCTTCTTGCTTAAGAGAAATAGAAGTCAAATCATCGTTTGTGACATTGGTTAGACCAGTAGTCTGATTTGTGGGAACAGCATTTTTGGTATCTACGTCATTTAGTTCGGACACATAATCGACGATTTTGGAAAGCTGAAGAGAAAGTTTCTGGATTTCTTTCTTATTTATTTTTATTTGAGCCAGATCTGCCAGATGTACTATTTCAGAGTGCTTAATTTTAATCATATCCCGTAAATGATAACTCTTTTTACTTAGATGCGAAAGACTAATGTATGTAAGGAGAATGAAGCTTTATCTTCTATGTGTAAATTTATTTGCAAGTATGAGGATGACAACCGCAGAAATCGCCAAAACTACCAAGACTATAATACCGACTTGTCCAGTCATGTTTGAAGTTAACAACTTATTACGTATAGTGTCAACAAGTAGTTTAGAGCATTTCTTGGAGTGCCGAGATCCTTTTCTCTATCGGTGGATGCGTATTAAAAAGATTTGAAAACCATCCCACAGCACCTTTAATATTATCCTTAAATGGATTAACTATATACAAATGCGCGGTTGCTTTATTCGCAGCCTCCAAAGGTTCTCTATCGTGATACAATTTTTGAAGAGCAGAAATAAGTCCACTTGGTTGTCTTGTAATTTCAACAGAACCCGCATCAGCCAAAAATTCACGCCTTCTTGATATAGCCAGCTGTATAAGCTGCGCAATTATAGGAGATAAAATTGCAAAAACAATCCCCAGGACCATTATCATCACGCCCAGTTGACCCTTATTATCTTCGTCATTTGTTCTTCTTCCCCCAAACCAAGCAGAGCGCAGCAACCAATCACCAAGGAGTGCGATAATACCCACCATTACAGATACGACAGACATTAAAAGCATATCGTAGTTTTTAATATGTGTCAGTTCGTGAGCAAGTACTCCCTCGAGCTCAGTTCGGTTGAGTTTTGACAAAAGTCCTGTTGTTGCGCATATCACCGAATGGTCGTAATTTCTTCCTGTAGCAAATGCGTTGGGGGCCGTATCTTCAATAACATAAAGCTTTGGAATTGGCATTCCTTGCGAGAGACTCAGATTTTCAACAGAAGTATAAAAATAATAGTGCTCTTTTTTATTTGCCGGCTTTGCTCTGGACAGGGATAGAACGATCCTGTCGCTAAAGTAATAACTAATGAATGTAGATACACCAGAAAATATTAAAGCAATACCTATAAAGCCTAATCCACCGGCTTCGTACCCCATATACATTCCATACGCCTTTGTCAGAACATAAATAACAATAAAAGAAAATATAAAAAATAAAATTACTATTAAATAGGAATTGAAAATATTATTTTGTTTAACCTCGTAAAAATTTTTCATACAAATAATTACTAATTCATTTCTCCACATCCAAAACAAACCACCAATTTCTAATATTGGTAGGTATTGGTTGCATTAGTCCCAATTAGTTGATTAGTATTATAATTCAGCTTTCGGTGTCTGCATCTCGCTTTCTTTTACCTCCATTTTTCCTTCAGGGGTCTTTAGTCCCTCAACTTCTTCGAATTTAAACATACTGGCTATAATATTTGAAGGAAAACTTACTCTTTTTACATTGTAGTCAGCAGATAGATCTATCAAAAGTCGTCTTGCATACATTACCTTATCCGATGTATCTCTGAGATCCTCCATCAATTTTGTAACCACCTCAGCACCTTTAATTTCAGGATTGCTTTCAACAACAACTTTTAGTCCGGGTAGAATTTCTGCTAATTTCCCTCCGGCATCCGACATCTTCTGAACATCACCGGATTCAATAGCTCTATCAATGGATTTTCGTGCTTCTGTCAACTTATCAAATATCCCTTTTTCGTGTTTTAGATAACCTTTTGCCGAAGTTACCAAATTAGGAATAAGTTCCGCTTGTCTTTTTAATTGATTACCGATCTCCTGAATAGATGCTTTTATCCTTGCTTTGCTTGAAACAAAAAAGTTATAAATACTTATAACGTAAAACACCATAAGTACTAAAGGTATTATTATTATCCAAATCATATATATCATTATCACCGCCTTTCATTTATATAACAGAGAAATTGGCAAGTAATACTACCTACAAATTTCTTTTATATATTACCGCTTTCTATTTTCCAACAACCTCCATCCAATTTCAATCGCTAATAAACATTAACTCACTTAATCACTTCTTCAATCTCCGTTAATGTTAGTGTATTTACAATATTCTTCTTCTCTGCCCATCCGCGTCTTGCAACATCTACTGCGTAACGCATATTATCCATATGATCAATGTGGTGTGAATCTGTACCCAACGAGAAGACCACACCCATTTTAACAGCTGTTTTCACTAAATGATCGGGGAGATCAAGTCTCATAGGGTCGCCGTTTATCTCGATCAATTTTTTATTATTAATGCAATATTCGAATATTCTTTCCCAATCCGCCTCAATAGATTCCCTCTCATTCAACTTCCTTCCTGTCGGATGAGCCAATACTAATACTACCGGATGAGAAAGAGCTGAAATAATTCTTTTAGTCATTTCTACTTTATTTAATCTAAAATTTGAATGTATTGATACCAGCGCAAAATCCAGCGTTTCAAGTGCATTTTCAGGTACTGGCAGATTACCGTCGGATAGTATATCGATCTCAAGTGAATTGAACACCCTTTTTATCCCGATAACGGTTTTTTGTTTACTGTTTTCTGTTTTCCGATTACTGCTTATCTCTAACGGCTTATTGCTTATTGCTTCATTTAGTTTCTCTACTGTTTCCCTCTTTCTTTTCAGTAAATCTATAATTTGAGCATCTGTATGTTTCGAACGACTTGGATTGTGCTCTGTAAATGCTACATATTCATAACCCAAAGCATTTGCTTTACCCACTATCTCTTCGTATGAAGAAAGGCCGAGATCATGACTTGTTTCAATATCAAAATTTGAATGAATCTGCAAGTCTCCTTTAATATCCGTACAGTCGACTATTTTTGGAAGTTTTTTCTCTAGTGAAAATTGTATTTCGCTTCCACCTTCTCGAAGTTCCGGCGGTATCCACTCCAGTCCCAAATAGTTATAAAATTCCTCTTCTTTTCTGAATATTTTTGTAATCCGCTTGTTGAATCCTGTTTTCTGTTTACTGTTTACTGTTTCTTGTTTACTAATTTTTCTGATTCCATACTCACTTAGACTTAAACTTGGACTTAGACTTAATGCATATTCGCGAAGGGCAATATTGTGGTGCTTACTTCCTGTAAAATGCTGAAGTAATGCTCCATATGAATCGGGTTCTTGCGCGCGAAGGTCAACCTGAATATTACCGGGTATTAATATTGATGCCTTTCTATCTCCTTTTTCGAGAGTTCTTTTGGAATCGGGATAATTAATA
>Ga0209727_1000233_pt1 | contig 70112 bp, 40 predicted proteins | sample RifGroC1_FD_183995 | JGI IMG/M metagenome (GOLD analysis project Ga0209727, IMG submission 183995) | Groundwater microbial communities from Rifle, Colorado, USA - Groundwater C1 (SPAdes) (version 2) | ecosystem: Environmental > Aquatic > Deep subsurface > Groundwater | place: Rifle, Colorado... | reverse complement strand
TAAGAAGAGAATAAAATTGCTTTAATGACTCTTCAGAAAAATTGAAACTTAAAGATTTTTTAGTTCCATCGTGACATATGAAACAACAAGTAAAACAATTAGAATGTAAATCAATACCAAGAAAAATCATATATTCTCCAAATGAAATAAAAATTTACTTCCAAAAAAAAGAGTTATCATGTATAATACATGTATTAAACGTCTATACGGTGTAGAGTATTACTCTCATCAAAAGTAAGAATTCAATAGATGCCCGTCAATCGTTAGTTCGGGGTCAACTTATAAAGATGCCCCAGTTCCGCGAACGACCATCTATCTATTTTCTTGGAAGTATTTTTGCCAAAGACCTAAATAGATTATAGCACCTATTGATTTTTTCTATATGATTTTATTATCATATAGTCGTTAGGTGCAAAAAACATGTAAAATAAATAAATAAGATAGAAAAATTTTTTAATACAATAAAAAGGATTTTTATGTTTAATAAATTACTAGAAATAAATAAGAGACCAAAACCATTTGAATTTTATACTGCAGAAGAATTGTGGACAGATGAATATACTTCACAAAAAATGCTTGAATATCATCTTAATGAATCAATTGACGCAGCATCAAGAAACCACAAATTTATAAATAAATCTTCTGATTGGATTATTGAAAAATTTAATATTAATAAAAAATCAAAAATAATTGATTTCGGATGTGGACCAGGTCTTTACACCTTGAAATTTGCCAAAACAGGTGCAGATATTACAGGAATTGATTTTTCTAAAAGTTCTCTTGATTATGCCAGAGAACAAGCTGATAAAAACAATTTAAAAATCAATTATATAAAAACAAATTATCTTGAATATGAAACAGTAGAAAAATATGACCTTATTACAATGATAATGTGTGATTTTGCTGCATTAAGTTATTCTCAACGAAAAATTATGTTATCAAAATTTTATAATTTATTAAAACCAAATGGAAATATCTTATTAGATGTTTATTCTATTAATTATTTTAATTTAAAGCAAGAACAAGCAATTTATGAGTTTAATTTATTAAATAAATTTTGGTCAAAAGAAGATTATTATTGCTTTTTAAATTCATTTAAATATGACAATGAAAAACTTATACTTGATAAATATACAATTTATAATAAAACAGAAAAAAGAATTGTATATAACTGGCTTCAATGCTTTAGTAAAGAATCAATTAAAAAAGAATTTGAAGAAAATAAATTAATAATTAAAGAATTTTATGCAAATGTTTCTGGAGACATATATAATGATAATTTTAATGAATTTGCAATTGTAGCCAATAAAAGAGATTAGGAGTTATAAAACTGTACGATTTCAGCACATAACCGCTGAAATATCTCCGTTCCATGTCAGTCGATAGACCTTTCGGGGGTATTTTCGATAGATTTTAGAAATTGTGATTGAATATTTTTTATAATTTGATAAAATATTTTAAAATGTGATGAAAACAACATATATTGACAAAACGATATGCTAATTGACAAAAAGACGATTGTAAAAATACTTAAGGAGACAGCAATGTTTTTTAAGACGAATTATGATATTTCAAAAACATCAAAAATGATGGATGAAAATCAGTTTTGGGAAATTTTAAAATTATCACTAGAAAATAGTTCTAATTTGACAGATCAGGAAAGGTATTTAATTAAGTATCTTTCAAAATTGACCCCAGAAGAGATAATTGGATTTAGATTAAGAACAGATAAATTATTATATGATAGTTATATATCGGATTTGTGGTGTGCTGCATATATAATTAATGGTGGTTGCTCTGATGATAGTTTTGAATATTTTCGTACATGGTTAATATCACGAGGCAAAGAAATATATTATACTGCTATCAAAAATCCTGATATATTAATAGATTATGCAGAGGAAGATGAATGTGACTTCGAATCATTTTGGTATGTCGCAATAGAAGCATTCAAAATAGTAACAAAAAAAGAATTATATGATTACATTGATTATGATAATTTTACTTATATAGAAGGGAATTATCCTGAAATAAAATTTAATTGGGATGATACCCCTGAATCTCAAAAGAAAATTTGTCCTAAATTGTTTAAGAAATGCAATGGCTGAAAGATTGCCAACAGCACATAACATTCTACAAAAGTACCTGACTTCACCACATTTTTTATTCCTAAGATTTGTTTAAAAAAAGGAGATAACTTGAGTGATATTATAAGAAAAATTACTAATATAATTTATAATTCTAACTCTATAAGGAAAAAGTATTTGTTAGAAAATCCATCAGAAAAAATAATAATGTGTGATGCTTCAAAATCGGTAAAATTAGATGAAGATAAAACTCCTGAATATGGAAAAGAATGGATAACAGCAAAAAGGTGTGTTTTCATATTTTCAGATAAAAAAATAAAAGCTGGAAAATGGGAAATTCCTATTAATCAAATTGATAATGCAGAATTAATAAAATTTTCTACATTATACGGAAAAGGAATGGTTTTAAAAATAAGTACTATACAAAATGAATATTATCAGTTTGGATTGCAATATAATAAAGAAATTGAAAATCAAAATATACTTAATTTTAAAATAAGTGAACAAAAATTAAAATTGTCATTATTCAGTATAATTATTAGGATAATAGCAATTTCTTTTTTAATTTATTATATAATAACAAAATTTATTATAAAATAAAAGGAACAAAAAACATTATGTAACTGCGAGTTTAGTCAATTAATTTGCTCGACTGGTTTGAACTAATTGAGAAAATATAGGATTTATTTAGAGTTTTGCTGAATACCCCTTTTTTACAGTCTCTTTTAGGATGAATTAACCAAAGTTTATTTTATTTCCTCAATAATATTATTAGAATGCAAAAAAACATTTCCAGTTTTTACCACTCTAATCTAGTTAAAGACCTCACTCTACTTCAAGACCACGCAAGGCATAACCTCAAAGTAAGGCACACACCCACTCTCCATAGTTCCCGTGCTGGGATTTATTAACATTCGGGCAGGTTACAGCATACAACAGCAAATTAGCGATTTACACTCTATTACTCGATTTATCCAAATTATTTGCAGTTTTTTTTATTTCAGTTGACTTTTTGGTGAGTTTTAATTAGAATTAATGATATACGAGCAACTTTGGTAACTTGTAACCAGTTATTGGCAAGGGCTTTGTGTGGGCTGGTTTTTGAGAAGGAGAATAACTTGTTAAGTAATCTTACAATAAAATTTAAAATATCAATATCAATACTTTTAGTAACTTTATTTATCTTAATTACTAATGTTATAATAACGGAGTGCAGAAATAATAATACAATTAAATATTTACAAGAAAAAATTGTTGAACAAAATAAAAAATATATTTTTGATTTTATCAATAATCAAAAAGACGAGGCATTGAAAATTGCGCTGCGGTATGCAAACAATGAACAAATTATATCGACTTTTTTATCAAAAAACCGTGTAAATCTTGATAATTTAATACTTCCTGTTTATCAAATATTAAATAAAAATAGCGGCGTAACTATTTTTGAGTTTGGAGATTCTAATGGAGTTGTTTTTACACGAGGACATCATCCTGGAATGTATGGAGATGATAAAAGTTCTAACATAGCCATTCAAACTGCACTCAAAGGTCAGGAAGTGAATGGTTTTATCTTTGGACAAAGTGGTTTAGCTGTAAGAAGTATAGTTCCAATTAAATATAAGGAAACAGTAATAGGAACTCTTCAAATAGGATTTAATTTAAATAATGATATGTTGTTAAAATTATCACAATTAGCTGGAGATATTGCCTTTTTTGAAAAAGACCTATTGGTACAAAGCACTTTTTCCACAGAAAGTAGTCAGATTCATGTTTATAAAGAAACAGAAATTTATCAACGATTAGCTAAAAGTGAAGAAAGTATTGTTGTTGTTTCCAAAAATCTGCAAAACACTTATTTACCAATTACTGAGCCTGTGACCAATAAAATCCAAGGAATGTTTCGGTTTAGTCAAGATATGAGTTTTTTCAATAACAAAAAAAGAGAAAATATTATTATTTTACTTATATTTATCTTTGTATCAATTGTAATAACATTGTTGATGTCAATTTTTCTTTCTTCAGGTATTTTAAACCCTATTAAGTTACTAAATATTATCCTCAAAGATATTTCCGAAGGGGAAGGAGACCTATCTCAAACAATCAACGTAAAATCTAAAGACGAAATCGGTGACATGGCAAAGTATTTTAACCTTACTCTTGATAAAATCCGCGTCCTTGTTTCTATGGTAAAAAATCAATCAATAGTTCTTCAAAATGTTGGAATTAACCTCTCGTCCAATATGACCGAAACTGCCGCTGCAATTAATGAGATTGGTGCAAATATTCAAAGTATTAAAAACCAAACAATTAACCAGTCGGCAAGCGTAACCGAAACAAGCACAACGATGGAACAGATAACAAACGGTATTGAAAGGTTGAATCAGTTAATAGAAAATCAATCGGTAAATGTAACAGAGTCATCTTCCATAATCGAGGAAATGATGGCAAGTATAAATAATGTTACACAAACACTGATAAAAAACTCACAGAATCTCAAAAAACTCATAGAGTCGTCCGAATCGGGTAGAAACGACCTGAATAAAATAGCAGAAGATATTCAAGCGGTAACAAAAGAATCAGAAGGACTTCTTGAGATAAGTAAGGTAATACAAAATATAGCAAGTCAAACCAATTTACTTGCTATGAATGCGGCAATTGAAGCGGCTCACGCAGGCGATTCTGGTAAAGGATTTGCGGTTGTAGCTGATGAGGTAAGAAAACTTGCCGAATCATCAGGGGAACAGGCAAAAATCGTAGCAACCGTATTAAATAAAATAAAAGAATCTATTGAAACTATTACTCATTCTACAGAGGATGTATTAAACAGGTTCAATAATATCGAATCAGAAATAAAAACTGTTACAGAGCAGGAAGCCGCTATCAGAGGAGCAATGGAGGAGCAGACTGCCGGAAGCAAACAGGTACTTGAAGCGATTAGCCAACTTAATGATATTACCCAAAAAGTTAAACTAAATTCAGGTGAAATATTGTCAGGAAGTCAACAGGTATTAAACGAAACATCGAGATTAAACACCATAACACAAGATATTACTAACGGAATGAACGAGATGGCATCTGGCTCAGAACAAGTAACCGTTGCAGTTAATAAAGTTAATGAATTGACAGAAGAAAATAAGCAAAGTATAGAAACTTTGATGAAAGAGGTTGGGAAGTTCAAGATAGATTGAACTTTATCCATTTTATTAGACAATCAGTTAAACTGTAATAGTCAAGATGTAATCTGATACTTTTTTCATTTTATTGCGGCTAACCTGTTTTTATATCATAGTCAAACTTTTTTTATCTCTTTAAAAATGCGCGTATTTTTAATGGATAATTAAAAAATCCTTGCATTTTTAAAGATGATTTTTGATTATAACTTGTTATATAATAATGAATTATGGATTTATTAATCAAGCCCTAAATAATATAATTAAATCTCTCCAAAAATATAGCGAAAATACAAAAAAAGATATTTTAAATATTGTAGATTTTTATAAAAAATATTTCATTAAAGATTATAAATAATATATAATAAAAATTTGGACTTGACAAACAGGCAGTATGTTTCCGCTTGTTGTAACTCGCAACACACTAGGGGGACATTTTTGATAACCCCAATGCTACAATTCTTAAAAATATTCCTGTAATTTCAAAGGATGGAGGCAAGGAAATGAAAATACAGTTTATTAGGCATGCAACTTTTATTCTAATTCTGAATAATAAAAAAATATTAGTAGACCCAATGCTCTCAGATGTTGGCGTATTGCCACCGATTCCATTAACATTTAATAGAATAAAAAATCCTATGATTCCACTACCAGTAGAAAGAAATAATTTAATTAAAGATGTTGATGCAATATTGCTTACTCATTATCATTTTGATCACTTTGATAAAGCTGCTGAAAATATCTTACCAAAAAATATTTTAATATTTTGTCAACCTGGTGATGATAAAAAGTTAAAAAATAAAGGATTTACAAATGTACAGCTGATCAATAATAAAATAGAATGGGAATCAATATCATTTAAAAGATTTCCAGCTAATCATGCAGAAGGATTTCTTCTTAAAAAATTAATGGGAAAATCCTCATCATATTTTATACAAAAAGGAACAGAATCAATATTTATTACAGGGGATGCTATTTGGGATCAATTATTAATAAATAGTTTAGCAGAAATAAAACCAAATTTAATTATAGCAAATTCCGGTTCTGCTAAGTTTCTTTGGGGCAAAACAATAACTTTGACTGCCAATTCATTAAAAAAAATAAAGCAACTATTGCCTAATGCAAAGATAATAGCAGTTCATATAAATACAATAAACCATTGCCTATTATCAAAAGATGAATTAAAAGAATTCATAACTAAAGAAAACTTGGATATTAGTATTCCAAATGAAGGTGAAAGTTTATTATTAAAATAACGCCCAAAACGATGTACAACAGTCAATATATGCTGCGATCGGAGTACCTCTCTGTTGGGGGTTTCACCACGTTTTGCCTTCGGAAGTAGCATACAACGTCATATATGGACACCGTTGTACGACATATTACGCCAAAGAGAAGAAAATATGAAAATGCCAGAAATAATTGATATCAATATGTTTGCTCCTTGTGGAATGAACTGTTTAATTTGTTATGTTCATTTAAAAAAGAAAAAACCATGCAAGGGATGCCTTTGTGATGATGTAGATAAATCAGAGAGATGTAAAAATTGTGAAATAAAGAACTGTGCAAAAGAAAAAGGTATAATCTATTGTTTTAAATGTGAAAATCATCCATGTAAAAGAATAATAAATCTTGATAAAAGTTATCAAAAAAGATATCAGGTAAGTTTGATTGATAATAGTAAGATAATTAACGATAATGGTTTTGAATTCTTTTTTAAAAAAGAAAAAAAACGTTGGAATTGTTCAGAATGTGGTGGTGTTATTTCTCTTCATGATAAAGAATGTTCTGAATGTAAAAAGAAAATGTAAGAATTGGCGTAATACATCGTCTAACAGCGTATATATGCTTTGCCACATTTTGACTCCACGAGTAGGCTACGGCAACTTCGGCTACTGGCAAACTTTTGCCACCACAAATATAGAAAACTGTGTAAATAGTCAAAACTTTGCAAAAAGATTTCGAATATGACCCAATTGACCGCAAATTATTTTATTGATATTGACTTTGTTTTGTAGTATAAATAAAATTATTGGATTTATGCGGTCAACTGCACATAAGCCTGACGTTATCAGCAAGTCTATTTTTTTGAAGGAGCGGTTTAAATGATTAAATACTTAAATACAAATTTTAATTATGATGAAAAATTTGTGGAAACTTATGATGAAGCTCCATTATGGTCTTCAATTTTTGCTCAGTTACTATTTGAAAACATAAATTATGAAGATCATATTTCTATTATTGATTTAGCCTGCGGTACTGGATTTCCAACATTTGAATTGGCTCAAAGATTTGGTTCAAATTGTAAAATATATGGAGTTGATCAATGGAAAGAAGCTTTAAAAAGAGCTGAAGTTAAAAAGTTTAATTATTTAGTTGATAATGTCCAGTTTCTTGAATGTAACGCAGAAAATATTGATTTACCAAACGATTCAATAGATTTAATTGTTTCGAACCTTGGTATAAATAATTTTTCAAATATTGAGAATTGTTTAAAAGAAATGAATAGAGTTATAAAAAACAATGGAAAAATTATTATAACAACCAATATAAAAGGACACTTTAAAGAATTTTATGATATATTTGAAAAAACCTTGTTTGAAGAAAATGAATTAAATTTGTTAAATGACTTAAAAAATCATATTGCTCATAGAGGTACAATTAAATCAATTTCTAAAAAATTTAATGACTTTGGTTTTAAAAAAATAAAAGTCAAAAAAAAAGTTATCAAATATAATTATTTTAATGGAACATCATTTTTAAATCACTATTTTATTAAAGCAGGATTTTTAGATTCATGGAAACAACTTGTTGGAAAAAACAATTTAGAAAATATTTTTAAAAAATTAGAGTCTAATTTAAACAAATATAGCAATAAAAAAGGAAAACTTTCTTTATCTGTTCCTGTATTATATCTGGAATTTGTAAAGAATCGACCTGTCACATAACATTGGCTTCCGCGAGTACGCTCCAGCCAACGTTGTTTAGCCAAGGGACGTTATCGGCAAGACAAAGTGCAATTGTCAATTATATACCTTAAATGCTTATCTCTATTAATCCAGTCAAATTACAACTAATGTCAATTCTATTATTTATTATATCAATAGTTATGTTATATTTAAATATATTTTCATATAATACATTCACCTTATATGGAATAAAATCATTTAATTTATAAATGATTTTGTTCTATTTTTTTCTAAATTATTTAAATTCTTAAAAAAATAGTCGTTTTTTTGGAAAATTTATTAAAGAGTGCTATATTATATTTAATCTAATTAAGCCTTTAATTATAGGTAATCTAAAAAAATGTATATAAATTTCTCAATTATTTTGGAATTTCTGCATTGCTATTTTGCAATACATTTAAATATTTTTTTTAAAAAAGGAAATTTTATTATGAAAAAAACAAATTTATTTTTCTCATTAATCGTTTTTACGATTTTATCTGGTTTCTCTATCTTTGGTCAAACAGTTACAAATTCTACCGATGGTGGTATTTTTTTAAAGGGTGGTGGAGCACAATATAACAACTGGCTATTTCAAGAATATGGCATAAATTGGGGACTTTTTTATCTTAATCGCCCAGAAAACCCTAAATATTTTGGCAATTATCAAACAAAAGGTGCTGAAACATTCTTCACAAGAAATTATGAGGGTGGATGGAATTTTTCTTCAACAACAGTAAAATTAGATGGAATTGGAACTGACGCTAACACTTATGCAGTTGCTATGCTTTCACATGTAAATGGATATTTTTGGACTGCTGGTACTATTGAGACTATGTCAAATTTATTGGTACATAACGATTTAATTGTTGACAAGAATGGTCAAGCTGGCATTACATTTCAAAATAATAAAACCAATCGTTTTGCTTTGTTTACCGATGACAATACTGGTAATACATTAAGATTTTTGGCATACGGTGCCACAGGTTCTCCTACTGATGGTCATAATGTATTCACTGTCGATAGACAAACAGGAAATATGTCTTTTTATGGCAATGTTGGTATTGGCACATCAAACCCACAACATAAACTTGCAGTAAATGGAACAATAAAAGTAAAAAAAATAATTGTTGATGTTAATGACTGGTCTGACTTTGTTTTTGATAAAAACTATAAACTAAAACCTCTAACTGAAGTAGAAAGTTTCATAAAAGATAATGGTCATCTCCCTGAAATCCCATCAGAAAAAGAAGTATTAGAAAATGGAATATCAGTAAGTGACATGAATTCTAAATTATTGCAAAAAATTGAAGAATTGACTCTATATATGATAAAACAACAAAAAGAAATAGATGAATTAAAAAAACTTATTAAAGAGTAAGGTAAAATCACGTATAAGATTTTTAAATTATATATTTTTATTTTTTATAGGTATATACTAATGCTGATGATATAACAATAAAACAAAATGAATTAGAATTAACTACTAACGCGAATATCGAATTACATTTAGTATAAATTCCAAAACGAAGAAATAGAAAAGATATGAAAAAATTTTAATAAAAAAGACTGCTTTTATGCTAAAAGTATTATATAATTAACACGTAGTATATTTTTATTAAAATTTTATTACATTCTTCGTGAATTTCGTGGTTTATCTGAGATTTATTTTATTAAATCGAAATTCGGTTTAATATAGAATTAATAGATAAAATAATAGAATATTATAAGAATAAAAATATAATTTATTTAGCATTATATAATGCAAAGTATAACTATGAAAAGAAATTTATAGAACATCTTAAAAAAATAAAGAAACAAAAAGAAATAGAAGTAAGATTGTGTTATTTAACGAGTTATTAGCCGAATCTAAATTTAATTGAAAGATTTTAGAATTCGTTGAGTATAATTAAGTCTTTAATTATAGGGAATCTAAAAGAATGTATGTAAATCCCTCAATTATTCTGGAATTTTTGTATTACTATCCTGTAATACATTTAAATATTTTTTTTAAAAAGGAAATTTTATTATGAAAAAAACAAATTTATTTTTCTCATTAATCGTTTTTACGATTTTATCTGGTTTCTCTATCTTCGGTCAAACACTTGAAAATTCTACTGATGGTGGTATTTTTTTAAGAGGCAAAGGATCTCAATATAACAACTGGTTATTTCAAGAAAATGGTATAAATTGGGGACTTTTTTATCTTAACCATCCTGAAAACCCTAAATATTTTGGTAATTACCTAACAAAAGGTGCTGAAACATTCTTCACAAGAAATGAGGAAGGTGGATGGAATTTTCCTTCGACAGCAGTAAAATTAGATGGAATAGGAACAAATCAATATACTTATGCTGTTGCTATGCTTTCACATGTAAATGGATATTTTTGGACTGCTGGTACTATTGAGACTATGTCAAATTTATTGGTAAATGGTAATATTGGTATTGGCACTAAAGACCCTCAATCAAAATTACATTTTTTTAACAATTTTACAGGTGATGTGGGGATGGCTATTAGATTAGATGGTTTAACCAACACTGAAAGAGCAATTGGTTTTTATGATAATGGCAATTTGGCATGGTGGTTTGGAAGAGATAATACTGGTGTTATGCAAAATGGACTTGGTTTTTGGAAGACTAATTTAGGTTGGGTTTTAACAATGGCTGATAATGGCAATATTGGCATTGGAGAATCAAATTCACAATATAAACTTGCAGTAAATGGAACAATTAAAGCAAAAGAAGTAAGAGTTGAACTTACTGGCTGGTCTGACTTTGTTTTTGACAAAGATTATAACTTAAAGTCATTAAATGAAGTAGAAAATTTCATAAAAGACAATGGTCACCTCCCAGCGATTCCATCAGAAAAAGAAGTTTTGGAACAAGGCATATCAGTAGGTGAAATTAATTCAAAATTATTACAAAAAATCGAAGAATTGACACTTTATATTATAGAAATGAAAAAGGAAATTAATGAACTTAAAAACAAATAATAATTTCTTTTTGGAGAAAAAAATGAAAAAATTTATATTTATAATATTTGTGTTAATGCTACTGTTTGGGTGTAGCTCACCAAATATTCTACAAAATAGTAGTGATGGTAATTCGTATCAAACAAATCAATATTCTGATAATAAACCGACAATAATTAATCATTTATTACCAGATAATCCTAATAAGTCAATAATTTATGATAATGCTGTCATAAATGGCTCAATATCAGGAACAGAGACTTATATTGGGACAAATACACTTTCTGCAAATTGTAGTATAGAGTCTGGGGCAAATATAACTTTTAATTCTAATAATTTAATATTATTGCAAGACGGATTTATTGCTAAAGCGGGTTCGGTTTTTAATTCTACTATTACAGTGCCAATAATACCAACTAATAGTTATAATTATACGTGGCAAAATACACGTACAAATACAGATTTATACGAATTCTGCAATGATGTGTTTGTTAATAATAATAATATCTATGTTGGAACACTGGGAAGAGGTTTATTTATATCAACAGATAATGGAACTACTTGGGTTAATAAAACTACTACTAATGGATTGTTAAACGATAGGGTAAAGAGTGTGTATGCAGTAGGAAGTACAATATATGCTGCAACATATAATGGTTTATCGATATCTACCGACAATGGCAATACTTGGGTTAATAAGACTACTACTAACGGACTTGGAGATAATTGTATTCTTGAGGTATTTGTAGTAGGAAGTACAATATATGCTGCAACGTATGGCGGTTTATCGATATCTACCGACAATGGCAATACTTGGATAAATAAAACTACATCTAACGGACTTGGAAGTAATAGTGTTAATGGAGTCTATGCAGTAGGAAACACAATATATGTTGCAACATATAATGGTTTATCGATATCTACCGACAATGGCAATACTTGGATAAATAAAACTACATCTAACGGACTTGGAAGTAACCATATTAATCATGTGTATGTACTAGGAAGTACAATATATGTTGCAATAGAAACTGGTTTATCAATATCAACAGATAATGGTAATACTTGGGTTAATAAGAATATGGGTAATCCTGCTATTTGGGATATATATGCAGTAGAAAACTTAATTTATATAGCAGGCTTTTCTGGTGTATCAATATCTAATGATAATGGCAATACTTGGGTAAACAAGAGTTATAATGGACTTGGGTATGATTCAGCTCATGGAATATATGTAGTAGAAAACACAATTTATGCTGCAACATGGGGTATAGGTTTATTAATATCAACAGATGGTGGTAGTACTTGGATTAATAAAACTAATGCCAACGGATTTGGAAGTAATAGTGTTAATGGAGTCTATGCAGTAGGAAATATAATATATGCTGCAACAGATGGGGGACTATCAATATCACCAAACGGAGGTATTACTTGGGTTAATAAAACTTATGTTGATAGTTCGCTGATGGAATATAGAATTAATGATGTGTATGCAGTAGGAAGTACAATATATGCTGCAACAGAAACTGGTTTATCAATCTCTACCGATAATGGCAATACTTGGGTTGATAAAAATTCCAATAACACTCCTATGCTTGGAGGTTATAATGTTCATGGTGTGTATGCAGTAGGAAGTACAATATATGCTGCAACAGAAACTGGCTTATCAATCTCTACCGATAATGGCAATACTTGGGTTAATAAAACTACCACTAATGGACTTGGGGGTAATGATGTTTTGGGGGTGTATGCAATAGGAAATACAATATATGCTGCAACTAGTCTATGTTTATCAATATCAACTGATAATGGTAATACTTGGATAAATAAAACTACTGCCAACGGACTCGGAAGTAATTATGTCATGGATGTGTGTGTAATAGGAAGTACAATATATGCTGCAACTAGTCTAGGTTTATCAATATCAACTGATAATGGTAATACTTGGGTTAATAAAACTACCACTAATGGTTTGACAAGTGGATATATTTATGGTGTATCAGTGGTAGGATGTGCAATATATGTAGCAACAAATGTAGGTTTATCAATATCAACTGATAATGGTAATACATGGATTAATAAAACTACCGCTAATGGACTTGGTGATAATTATACTAATGATGTTTATGTCTCAGGAAATACAATATATGTTGCAACAGATGGTGGTTTAACCAAATTATGGTAATTAACTACCTACTCATTAACCATTCCATTCGGGATTACTCCCGACAAATTACAACAGAGGGCACAGTCCCTCTGTTTTTTTTCCCACTAATCCGCCTTCGCCTTATTTGGCAAAAAGTACAATTTAGGTTTAGTAATATAAATCCCACCGGGGAATCTTTTTGTTTCTTCTACAACTGTTGGTAAGATTTGGATTGTTAAAAATCTATGTTCTTTTAGGATTTGGGCTTCGAGTGTGATTTCTTGGTAGTTTGTTGTTAGTTGGTATTCTTGATAGCGAGTGCCGAGTCTTAGGGTGATTTTGTCTGTTGTGCCTTTTTTGGCAAAGATTTTTAGTTTGTAGACTCCTTCGTTAAATAGGTTACCAGTTTTATCGTTTGTTGTGTCATTGCTACCAACAATGTTTATATTTTTTGTTAAAGTTATATTACTTGCTGCAAAAAGCCCGACATTATCAATATAAATTTCTAAGACTTTTGCTAAAGAATATGGGTTTTTGTATCCAAACCTAACTTGATATGGGACATTCTGAAATGGGGTAACAGGGAATAATATATTTGTAATATTTGTGCTACTTCCTTCTGGCTGGAGTTCTTGGATCAGCTCGTCAGCAGAAACATCACTTCTACCAAAACTATTTTGAATAAGAGCTCCTGTCCCGAGGTTTTTAAAGTCAAATTTAAATATATAAGTTGTCGTTGCCTCTGGTGTAAACTCATAGTACACATATTGAGGGTATGGATTTTTTTGGAGTTTTATGTGTAGATATTTGTTGCCAGCCATAACGCCAGTATTATTTTCTACTATAAATATGTCTGGTTTTTGTGATGGACTTACGGGGTCAGTAAAATTATCGGTGGAAGTTTTCCAGTAATTACCGATGTCAGTTGTGTTTTCTTCTTCAAAATTGCTATACTTAGAGATGAGGTTGATAAAATACAAAGAGTAAATTTGTTCGCCTAAAGTTGAGTTTGCGTCTGTCGTTAAATCTACTCCGACCCCTTTTTCTTTGACCCAGTCTGCTGATAAATCGAGTGACGAAATTAAGTCTTTATCAGTTGTATCTGAAAAAGGACTTTTGTATTCACAGCCAAAAGAAAAAACAAATATTATAAACAAAGCACAAATTATATAATTTTTCATTTTACTATTAAAACCTTTCTTATCTGGTTAAAAATTCCAGGAGCTCGTACCCTTATAAAATATACACCTCTTGTAACAATTTTTCCATTTTCATTTCTACCATCCCACGAAACAATATGGTCTCCAGCTGCTTGTCCTTCGAGTTTTAGTACTTTCACTACATCGCCAGCAAGATCATAAACTACTATACTTACAGGACCTTCTTTTTCGATCCTGTACAAAAGTTTTGTTAGCTCGTTGTTGTTTGGGTTTATAACATTGTTTAGTATCGTCACATTATTATTTTGAAGTTTAATATCTTGTAACTTTACTGAGAATGTATTTGCATCATAAGGAGTAAAATTTGGAGAATCAAGTTTATGTGGCGAAAGATAACAATACAGAGTGCCGATTTTAAATACAAACGATAGTTCATTACCACTTTTTATTTCAAAATCATTTGATGGAATAACGAATTCCCAGTTATTGTCACCTTTGTTACTGCCAACAACGAGCCTTGCTTCTCTATTTTTATTTGGATACCAAAATTTTGATTGATTCTTATCGCCCATAACATCATAATAAAGAATAGGTCTAAAGCCTGCAAATTTATTTACATTTATATTAGCAGTGATTTTTATGCTTTCGATACTTATTTTTTCACTACCCGAAAAATCAGTTACTTTCCACCCTTCGCCCTGATGTAAATAATCTTCCATTATAATACCTGTAAAGAAATTTATACCTATAAATGAAACAGGGTTATTTATTGTTACTTTTATTAGGTTATTTAAACCATCTTTAACTAAACCTATTTTAGGAGAAATAAAATTTTCTGCTATATGATTTTGGTCTAAAACATCACTTAGAGTAAAAATAAATTTTGTAGAATCAAGTTTTTGTATTCCAGTTATTTGAATGCTAGTACCAAGATTATCTATATAATCAAAATCAGTTGTTGTAATGTCTTGCTGTCCAGATGAAGAGCCAGTAAAAACATTCTCATTAAATTCAACATACATTTTGTTAGAGCCAACAACCGCTCTTGTTTCTTTTATGTAAGGAGGTGCAGTCTCAAGGCTTATTTTTTCTGGTTTACTACCAAGGATATTACCTCTTAGGTCAGAAATTATTTTTTTGTAATCGATCTTACCTTGATCGTATGGTATCTGATAACTCCACTTAATCCTAACTTCGTCTGTCATTCCTATAACTTGGTCAAACGCAACGCCAAAACCTTGATCATTAGAGTCCCCATCTGCTACTGCATTTCCAGTACATTGATTTATAAGGTCTCCAAGTCTATTAACGCCTGTACCAAAATGTATATTTTTAATAATATCAAAATCAGTTTTATCTCTATAAAATTTAAGACTAAATGCACCTGTTAAATCAGCATCAGATGTTAGGTCTCTAATTGCCTCTGTCATTGCAAATTCCAAAACTGTAAGATTTGGATTACCAGCTGCGACTCCATTTGCTAATGTTATTTTTGTAACACCATCTTCATCAGTGCTTTCTGGGTCTCCTTTATAATTAGTAGTAGTAGAAATAAACCTAAAGTCTGGTGGATTAACATCCCAATTTTTGATGTAATTTATCGTTGTATCTGGGCTTCCGCTAACTTCTCTTGCAACAACACTAAGATTTTTGTAGTCAACTATATTTGGGTTTGCATAAGTTGTAAAATTATAAATACCAGACGAATTTGGTACATTGGCAAAAGCTGCATTCTCAATAAAACCTTGGAATTTGCCTGTTGTTTTATCATAAAATCCTGCTACATGTAAATATGTGTTTCTATCAGTTGCTCTACATAAGAAATTAGAACCAGTGGAAACTTTAATATCTCCATTAAATTTACCAAAACCTTTAACATCAACTATATTAGCGTTGGTTTCAAAGTCACCAAATTTTGGATTACTATGTTGGTTAATAGTAAAATTATATCCATCATTTGTATTATCAATAGGAACACCTCCTAATATATCAACATTAGTATTACCAAAATCTTTTATTGGTTCAGAATATTTAAACAAAATATAATTGTGGTATGTTTTTATTGTCGGAGAAAAATTTACATCATTATTTTGAGCATTAGTACTAACCTTTTCACTACTAGAGCCAAGTCCAAAGTCTGGTGAACTACCAGGGTCAGCTATTGGAGCAGATTTGTCCCAACTATTAATATAAGGAGATGGGTCAAATGTTGGTACTGGATCATCAATGCCAAAATGAACTCCAGTAATCACTGGGTTACAGTCATCAACCGCAAGTTTATTTGTACCATTAAGCATTTCGACTCTACCATCATTTGCTATAATTTTAAAATTAGAATTTTCGTCATAAGTTATGATTGGTGTTGAGTCTGTGTCACCGTCTGGATTTGCAATCGTATTTTCTACAAGGTTTAGGTTGAATGCTTTTTGAATATTTGATTTATTGTGGTCTACTGTTTGCACTGTGTAATTTGTTGTATTCCAAATAACTGTACTTGTCCCAAAGTCTATAACATTGTCATAAATTTGAACTGACTCATTAAAATCTATAATTACATTATCAATAAACCCATTGAGCCTCCCCGATCTCTCGTCTGTTGTAGCATCAGTAAAAATTGGAGTAGCGAGTTTCCACCCAGCACCGCTAACATTTGGAGTAAATGTAATATCGATTAAATTATTAGATAAATCTTCTATATTAGTAACTGCTGTAAAAACTCCAGATGGTTGAACTGTTCCTCTAATACATCCACCGTCTGCGATGTTTCCACCAAGTCTAATTGTAAATACTCTACCATAAGTATCATTATCTTTATAAACAGTGTTTGAGTCATCCCTACCAGCAGCAGTCCCTGTGCCACTATCAGAATAAGTTACAACATTCCCACCAGTAGCAAAACTACCAAAGCCTTTGAACGAACCTGCAGTCGTGAGTCCACCACCGATTCCACCTGTGGCTAACGATGTTAAGCCGTCACTGTTTTTTTGGGTCGTTATAATAGCTGGGCTTAAAATTGGCTCAGAGAATGTTAGCCTTAGATAATTAAAATTATTAACTCCAAAAGTTTCTTTACCAATCTCTGCAACAAGTAAATGAGGTCTTGCTGTATCTAGAGTAAGAGGTGGACTATAACTATTTTTAATTTCAAATCTTCCGTTTATAGCAATAATATGAGAATTTCCACTCCAAACATAGTTAGGTAAATTTGGAGTGAGTTCTGTATCACTTGCATTATCAGTATCAGAAATAGGAAAATCAAAAGTTACTATATTGTCAAGTGTAAAGTCTCCTTTATCAATAGTGTAATTTAAATTGTTGAGTGGAAGACAGTCAAGCGAGTCTGCATTTGTATTATTATCAATAATCCTAACAGGAAGACTAAAATCAATTTGAAGATGGTCAATTTCTCCGTAAGGGTCTGTCGCAACATCTGAGTTTAGAGTTTTTACACTGTTAATCGTAGGGTGGTTGACAACCCAAGGAGTCGCATTATTAATAGTTACTGGTGTTGTTGTATTTATTAACGAAAGCCCTGTTAAGTCTTTTAGACTACCATCAGTCAAAGGAGAAAAAATATTCGCACCAATATTTAGTGTTGGAGTAGAAATGCTTGGTCCTCTTAGATACCCGTTATTTTGTGAGTTGTAACCGAGTCTAAGAGTAACAATCCGAGTATTTGCATCTTTTGTTATCTGTCCTCCGTCACTTGAGTTTGTTGTGATATTGCACACACCATCAAAACTTCCAAAACCACCGATTGTCTTTGCCGTAGTCATCGCTCCACCAAGCCCACCGTCTGACAATAAAACATCTGCATCAGTATTTGTCCAGCCAGTTGTTATACCCCCAAGATTCATAGGCTCTGAGAATCTAAACGTGAGTCTATTTACTGTATAAGGTGTAATACTCTCCGTGTCAGTTGCAACACCCATTAAAACAGGATTTGCATTGTCCATCGCAACTTTATTTGTAGTATCAAGCATCTCTATCCTACCATTATTTGCAATGATTTTAAAGTTAGATGTGTCTTTATAAGTTAGAATAGGGATAGAATCAGTATCCCCAGCAGGATTTGCTAAAGTATTTTCGTTTAAGGTCAAATTAAAGTTATTTTGTATGGTATTAATCGAAAAATTTGAATTTTCTGCTGTGTATGTTGTTGTTTGTACTATTGGTATTGTTGTGTCCCAAATTATCGTACTTGTGCCAAAACCATTCTCATTATCATAAATTTGAACTGGCGTTGTAAAATTAATAATTAGATTATCAATAAATCCATTGACTTGTCCCGTCCTCTCTGTTGTCGTAATATCTGATGCGAGAGTTCCAAAATTTGGTGCTGTCAAAACCCAAGTACCAGTAATAGGAGGTTTGTAAGAAGTTGCTGGAGAATACGGAAGAATATCAATTAACGGATTGTTACAATAATCAACAAATGTTGTTAAAGGACTAAAATTACCAGAAGGGATTACAGTTCCTCTAACACAACCTCCGTCTAGGGTATTGCCACCGAGTCTAATTGTAAATATTCTACTATCACTATCTTTATAAACAGTGTTTGAGTCATCCCTACCAGCAGATGTCCCTGTGCCACTATCAGAATAAGTTACAACATTTCCGCCAGTTGAAGTACTACCAAATCCTTTAAAAACCCCAGCAGTTGTTAGTCCACCACCGATTCCACCAGATTTTAGGTCAACTACACCATCATTACTGTTTTTTGGGGTTGTTGTAATCGCTGGGCTCACAATTGGCTCAGAATATGTAAGTCTCAAATAATTAAATGTATCTGGACTAACAGCCTCTGTCCCCAAAACCGAACTAATTAAAACTGGAGAACATTTATCTAATACATTTGAGTAATTAGCAACTGGTAATATTTGATTTTTGCGTCTGTCCCTAAAAGTGCCTTTACTAAAAGTTATGTTTGGAATAAGTGTTTTATGAACGCCCGCTCTATCTGTACTATTAGAGTTACCCAGTGTGTCACCAGAAGCATCTGTATTCCAAGTTTGAGGTGCTTTCAGATAAATAACTTGTTGATCTCCAGTTCCATTAGTAGAAGTTGCACAACCTGAGTCAATGTATGAGCCAGTGAATGCTATTGCATTACCATTATATTTTACTAAACCACTTGTAATAGCAGTCCATATTTCATTGTCTGTGTTTTCCATAGGTTTACTAAAAGTAACTCTTATTGTATCATCTGCAACACTTTCTACCAAAGAAATCGCTGCTCTAATAAAATCCCATTGGTTATTGTTGCCGCCATCTGTTGGGTTTGTTGGAGGTAATTCGGCTGCCGATACCCAACCTACTGACGCTTGAGAATATTGAACTATCATAGTACCATAAGCACGTGCCTTTCTCACAGAGTCGCTATTATTATCTGGAATTGTTAGAGTCCAGTTTGCAGTTGCACTAAGATTTGCTCCATTCACATAAAAATCACCATCGACTCTTACAGTTGGAGAAAAACCACCAAAATTGATTGTCCCATTGTAGCCACTCGTTGGGTCTTTTTGCCTTACTGGTGACCATCCATCTATTGCGTTAGTATCAATATTCCCAGCACCAATTGCCAAGAAATTTCCTGTGGTATATAGAGTTTGGTTTGCAGTAAAAAGAATGTCTCCTTTATATAGTGCAAAATAGGTACACTTTATATTACCAGCAATATCTAACTCACCACTTTTATTTATAATTAGATTTGCAAAATTTGGCTCAGCGTTTATAGTCTGAGTTATACTTCCATCAAAAATAACAAAAGAAGTTCCGCTATTAAGAGTCCCGTTATCTGTCCAGTTGCCAGAAAGATTTATAGTTGGACTACCAGCTGAAGCATTGAGAGTTGTACCAAGTCCTATTGTTAGGTTGCCTAATATCGTCATATTCAAACTATTTAACACAAAATCACCAGTGGTATTTGTAAAATTGCTAAGGATTTTAATATCGTTTGTGTTTAAAGTGAGTGAGTTAGTCCCCGCGTGGGTGAGAATATTAAAATCATGGTTTGCATCAGTGCCACCAGATATCAAAGTTTGAACTCCCCCATCAAAAATAATAGTCCCAGTCATCAAAGCAACTCCATTTGTCGAATTTTGCCAGTTGCCAGCAATGTTTGTTGTGCCAGAGAGATTTATACTACCAAAGTTTAAACTATCTGTACCATTTATTATTATATTTCCACTAAAAGTAGTTGCATTACCAGCATCTATAAAACTACCTTTGTCATTTATAGTTAAATTGTCAAATATACAAGCACCGCTTAATTGAATCGTTTCGGTTGTACCCAAGATTATATTTGTTTGATAGTCTATTCCGCTTAGATATATTTTTTTGTTATTATAGTCTATGTCTGTCCCTGTAAAAATTATATTTGCACCGACAGCAGTTTTTTGTAGAGTAACAGTATTCGTACTGTCAAAAATTTTAAAATTACCACTATTTGTAATTGTTTTACCATTGTTTATATTTAGAGTACAAATTGCTGTCCCTCCATTTAGCTCGAATGTTGTAAGATTATCAATTGTTAGATTGTCCATTGTTGCAATACCATTCATCCTAACATCAGTATTTGCAGTGGACGTTTGTACATTACCAAAATCCCCACTATTTGGAGTGAATATTTGTACAATCCCACCATTAAATATAAACACATTTGTATTTTTAGTATAAGTGCCAGAGGTAAAATCAACATTCCCACCAACAGAAATATTACCAGTGCCAGAGATTAGGCTACCTGTATTAGTTAGACTGCCAGCGATTGAGATAGCCCCAACTCCACTTGTAAATGTCCCAGAATTTGTCACATTACCAGTAATCGATACAGCCCCATTAGCACTTGTAAATGTTCCAGAACTTGTTACATTGCCAGTAATCGATACTGCACCGTCCCCGCTTGTGAATGTGCCAATATTAGTTACATTACCACCAATTGTGGTAGATTTTGTATTACTTTGAGAACTTACATTTAGGATACTATTATTTGTAACAAAATCATTAACAGTAAGACTAAAATTACCAGTTATATAACTAAAAGTATTGTTTATAGTTAAAGTTGACATTCTTATATCAGATAATTGGGTTACATTTCCAGATAATACAACATTACTAATATCTTGTTTTGTTGCATTACTATCTGTAATATTTGTTGTGCCATCAAAGGTTAAAATACCAACGCCCGTAGTCCCCTCATTATATAACCCACCGCTTGCAAGTGTAAAATTGCTCGCAACAGTTATATTTTTATCATTTTGATTGAATGTTCCAGCTGTATTGTTAAAATAGCCAGTTATTTTAATATTATCGTTTAATGTTAAAATAGCATTCCCAGAATGAATAAAATTAACAAAATCATGATTTGCATCAACTCCTGCTGTTGTTATACTTTGGTCTGTCCCACCGTCAAAATTAATAATGCCAGATAGAGTTGCTGTACCACTTGCATTATTTAACCAGTTACCACTAATTGTTATTGTATTACCGTTATTGTTAAAACTTCCACTACCATTTATCGTTATGTTATCAGTTTGAATCACTGTTGCCAAATCCAATGTTGCTGTATTGAGGATAGATATATGACCAAAATCTTGAGTAGTTGTACTATCAGTAAAATTAGTTATTCCACCAAAAGTTAAAGTACCAGCACCTTTTGTAAAGACCCCAGTTCCACTAACAGTAAAATCTTTTATTACAGTTGTAGTTTTTGTGTTATCCTGTCCAGAGGCATTAAGAGTACCATTAATTACAGCGTTTCCATTAAAAGTTAGACTATTATTATTTGTATTCAAGCTTTTTGTGTTGTTTATTGTGAATGTGTTTGTATTTAAATTTCCTACCATTGTAGTAACAGCACCATCGATTACCATATTACCAAAATTTGTTATGTTATTTGTCGTGTAAGTAACATTGCCACCTTTTATGGTAAAAACACCAGTACCATTCGTAAAACCACCGCCAGTAAAATTAATTGTATTGCCACTCACTGTTATATTACCAGAGCCAGCATCATTCATAGTTCCAGACACGATTAGATTGCCAGCGTCAGTTAAGTCATTATTACCAAGTGTGAATGTTCCAACTACTTCTACAAGTCCTGTCCCTTGAGTTGTAACATTACCAGATGGGTTAAAGTTAGAAGCATTCCACACAAAAAAGTTTACATTATTATTAATCGTAAGATGTGGGGCTAAGTATGTGTATTGCATATCTGTATTAGCACCTTCTAAAACTGTGTTTAAGTTTGCATTTGTAATGTTGCCAGCATTATCAACTCTTGCTATAACATAAGTATTGTAAACATCACATCCCGTTATATTTACCCCACCCGAAATAGAAACAGTTTCACCCTTATAACCAGATACGAAAGACGAGTTATCAATATGAATGTGAATCAGATCACCGCTAACCATTGCAACTTTATTAAAATCATAGTTACCAGAAGCATCTGTTGTTGTCTTAAAATATGATTTTGTCGAAGTCGCATTCCTATGAACGATCATTCTTACATTTACAGCATTAGCACCTGTTGTCCCTCTATCTGTGAATACTCTTCCATGAACTCCGACCCCAACAACTCCAACAAACCAGTTGATATTATTGCCAGAGTCAATCCCTTGATGTGAGTCGATACATAAAATTTCAAAAGGAGTACCACTAAGCCTTGTTTGATCCTGAACATCTATGTCTCCAACAGTAAAAGTACCATTGCCAAGCCAATCTCTTTGAGTACCACCTACACTTGATCTAATAAGTAAAGTCTTATTTGTATCATCACCATCAAATGTGATAGTTCCACTATTATTTGTTACAGTGTTTGCTAAAGTGATTGTTTTTGTGTTTGTCCCAGCAGTTACAGTCCATTTACCACTATTTATAGTAAGAGTGTTATTTAGCGTTATATTTGAGTTTGTGTTATCAACTATATTTCTCCATTCACCGTTTGCACCTATTGTCGCAGTCCCTGTAACAGTCACTTTTCTATCCTGAATAAACACACCTGATATAACATTAATTATTCCATTTATAGTTACATCATTTTCGGTATTTGGTATTGTTACGCTGTTTGATGAAGCAGTTTTATTCACAACAAAATTGTAAAATTGAGAATTTACATTATTTATTGTAGAATCAGCATTCCCATAAAACTCAACTTTTCTTGTATTGTATGTAAAAGTACCACTATTTGTAAAATCTCTACCAACATACAAATCATTAATCCCTGTATCAAAAGACCCAGTAATATTTATATCTCTATCAACGTGAAGGTCATGTCCTGCTATTCCGTTTAAAGTTAGTGCAATTGATACGAGCATATCATAAACATATTGATTATTTGCATCAAAATTTTGAGTGTTTGTTGTAAAGGAAATTGTATCGTTATTGTGTGTGAATGTCCCAAAAATCAAACCATTCCTAAATTGAAGAGTAGGATCAGATGTCGTACAACCTACAAGAGTTCCACCCGAAAAACTTGCTGAGCTTATAAATAATAAACCACCGCTTCCAGAAGTAACCTTACCTGTTCCAGAATATGTTCCGTTAAATGTTGTTAATCCGTTTCCGCCAGTGATTGAGCCAACTCCGTTATTAGTAACATTTCCTGTAAAAGTTGTAGTTCCACTACCACCAGTTATTGTACCAGTATTAGCAACCAAAGTTCCGCCAGAAGAATAATTTTTACCACAAGTTATTGTTCCAGAATTACTGATTGTCCCTGTAAGAGTAATATCAGAATTGGCAGTCGATATAGTATCACTATTAGTTGTATTTCCACTAACTTTTATATAACCAGCAGTTGCCCCCAAATCAGAACTTAATAATTTACCACTATTTGAAAGATTGCCAGTAATGTCAACATATCCTGTTCCAGTTGTTTCTACCTTTCCAGTAGCGTTAATAGTAAGGTCTCTCTTACAAATAAAATTTGCAGCACCAGTTGTTAAAGTCCCTGCAATTGTTCCGTCCCCTGTATTATTAATTGTAAAATCATTACTACCTGTTAGAGTAAGAGTCTTAGTGTTTGAAACAACTAAATTTCCATCAATCGATATAAGATTATTTATAATATCAGCATCATCATTAATCGTTAGATTACTCAAAATCTTAGTAGAATCTATATGTTGAGTAGGAGTTGCCCCATTAATATCAATTAACGAAGGTCCTGCTGATATATCATAAGTTCCACCTGTTATACTTACATTTGCTTTTGCATTTATCGTAGAAGTTTTCGCATAAAAAGTTCCGTTTGTAATTGAAATATTATCTGTCGCAGTTATTGTTGAATTATTAGCATAATAAGTACCAGCTCCATTAATCGAAAATTTAGCACAATTAAGAGTAATGCCACTTGTTCCACCAATATTATTTATCGTTCCAGTAGTAAGTGTAAAATCACCGCAATTTATAATAGCTGCCGTTCCGTTTCCTATTATGGTAGTACCATTGTCTATAATCGCAATTCCTGTTGCAGTAAGAGTTTGGCTTTTTAAATTTATCGTACCACTGTTTAGTGAAGGAGATGCACCTATTGTTAATCCAAAAGTATTTAAATCTAAAGTAGCCGTTGTAGCAGCTGTCATTGTAAGAATATTATCTACTGCAAGAGCATCATTCATCTGGAGAGTTCCAGGACCATTTGTATTCACACTCATTTTATAAAAATGGCAAGTCCCAGAAAGAACTGTATAGGTTGTAGCTGCAGCACCCAAAAAATTAACAGAAGAATTGGCACTTACAAATCCTAAAGCCCCTTGATTATTGGTGAAATTACCATAAATATTTAATTGCGTTGCACCAGTTCCATTGCACTGTACTTTTCCACCAGCACCTATCGTTAGAGTATTTGATGTTAAAGTTCCAGCAGTTACCCCTACACCAACCTCAATACCATTATTTGTATTAGAATTTACAGTTATATTATAATAATTTGCTCCATTATTGCCGTTTAAATGTCCTGTTCCCACATTTATATAACAACCAGATGTTAAAGTTAAATTATTTCCCAATATCCATGTGTATCCCGCAAGAGAAAGATAGCCAGCAGTAAAAGTCAAAGTTCCACCAATAGTTTGAGTTACATTTGACAATAATCCGACAGTTTTTGCAGCACCACAATTTATCGTTACATCATATAAATTTTTTCCTGCCGTAACACTTATAGTAGAATCATTAACAGAAAGCATATTTAATTTTGACGATGCTTCAACCCATGTCCCTGTTGTATCAAGTAAAAAATTTTGGTTACAATTTATTTGAGATGTCGAATAATTCGTATAATTTACATTTCCAGTTATTGATATAGTTTTACCAGTTAAAGTTCCTGCTGAAGGAGTCGAAGTTCCAAGATAAACCGTACCCGAAGAAAATGTAATATCATAAGAAGTCAAACCAGTAAATGTTCCTATTCCTATATCCAATATCCCGTTAGACATGGTAAAATTATTACCAAGAGTCCAGATGTAAGGAGTAACACCATTATAAAGTTTAAGAGTTCCGCTTGTCATTGTAAGAATGCTCGGATTTGTTTGAGTTACATTTGATAATAAAGTTACTGTGTTTCCTCCGCCTGCTTTTATTTCTACATTATACAAATTTTGATTTGTAGTTATAGTTGCAACTGTATTAAAATTAATTTTAGATGTTGAAGCAGTCCATCCAGCACCACTGATATTAAGATTGCCATTAAGATTTATGATAGAATTTCCAGAGCATGTGTAAGTATTACTGATTGTTAAATTTGTTGCATTTAAAGTCCCTGTTCCATGAGTTATTGAACCAGTTGATACAGTAATACTGTAAGACGAGCCTCCGTCAAGAGTACCTGTTCCTATTGCAACCAATCCAGTCGATCCGCCTGTTAAATTAAGATTAGAATCTAAAGTCCATATTTTTCCATTCAAATCAAGAGTACCTGAAGTCATTGTTAAAATACCACTTGTAATCTGTGTGAGATTATTGGTATTCAGTTGAACTATTCCTGTATTTGATGCAGCTGTTTTATTTATTGTTACATGATGAAAACTGTTTCCATTTGATTTTAGCGTATATGTAGCAGCTGTATTTCCCAAAAAGCTTACTGTTGCCGTTCCTGTACCACAATTAAATGTGTTATTATTTGTGAAATTTCCATAACAATCAATATTCATACTATTTGTTGTCAAAGTTCCGTCTATTTGTAGGTTATCAACTGTCATCGTTGTAGCTACTGTATTATATATACTCAGTGTCTCTGTTGAATTGATAATTACATTCCCAACATTTTGACTGCCAGCACTGTCTCTAAAAGTAAAACTTCCAGTGCCGTCAAATGTTAATGTATTTCCAACACCACCTTTTGTAAATGTAGTGCCTGCTGATATTGTAAAATTTCCACCGACATTCATATTAAGAGAATTCATATTAAAATTATTACCGTCATTTAAGAATGTATTATCAACTCTCATATCTGTTGAAGTCAAACTTAAAGAGCCAGTTGCAGATGAATGATGAGTTAAGTTTTTAAATTGTTTATCAGATGTAATCCCTCCAGCATTTATAGTCTGTGCTGCTCCGTTAAAAATAGCAGTGCCTGTTAGAGTTACTTTTCCACCTATATTATCCCAATTTCCAGATATAGTTAAAATTTTTGCATTATCAATTAAAGCACCTCTTATATCTATATTTCCACCGACACCTTGAGTCGTAACATCTCCATCAGGTGAATATCCAGTTGTGAGATTACCATTATTCCAGATATACAATTCATACCCGCTTGTTAAAGTCAAACTTTTTGTAGCATTTACAACTGTAAATCTATAATTTCCTGATAATGCTGGTGCTAAATTTACCATCTGGTCAAGATTGGTATTTGTTGTATAACCACCATTATCGTTTCTGATTATTACATGACTTCTGTAAAGATTATAAGAAGCTATACTTGCTCCACTTGCTATCGATACAGTAGAAGCAAGTTGACTTGCTCCGTTTTCATATACCATAATTACATCGCCTGCTGACATTGGTATTTTATTTCTTGAGTAGTCACCAGCAGCATCAGTTGATATATTAAATACTGATCTAACGGTTGCAGATTTTGATACAACAATAGTTAGATTTTCGGAAGCCCCAATTTTTGTTAATTCGTCAGCAATATACACACTTCCGCTTAATGTAACAGTATCAGAACCCAAAAACCAGTTTATATTATCTCCTGAGTCAATGCCTGGTTTTCCATCCTGACATAAAATCATCGCAGGAGTTCCAGAAATACATGTTTGATCCTGAACATCTACATAACCTACTGTAAAACTTCCAGAGCCATTCCAATCTCTTTGTCTTCCTACAACACTACTTCGTATTTGTAAATTTTTACCAACACCACCATCAAAAGTTATTGTTCCTAAGTTGTTTACATTACCATTAGTTGCTGTTCCACCTAATGTTATATTACAATTTGTCGAACCTGTATTATTTCTCCATGTTCCATTTAAAGCTATACCAACACAATTTAGTAGATTACCAGTATTTGCTAAAGTTAAAGTTCTATTTTGAATTAAAATCCCACTTGTTACCGTTAAACTTCCATTTACTGTAATATCCCCAGATGTATTTGGAATAGTTAAAGTATCAGTAGGATTTGTTTTATTAATTACAATATTATTAAAATTAGTAATGGTAGAACTAAAATTTTGTGTCTGATTGCCAATAAAAGTAATTGTTTGACCAGCAGCATAAGTAAAACTACCTGTTCCACTTATAGTAAAATCACTTGGAGTAACCCCATCTTTTCCAATATTTATCGCATTTGCACCAGATACTAAAGACCCGCTTGGGATATTAAGTGTTCCTTCGACATTTAAAGTTCCAGATAAAGTAACTGCTCCAGTAGTTATATCCAGATTATAAACTTGCTGATTATTTGTAGTAAAAGTTCCACCATTTACTATAAGTTTATCGTTATTGTGAGTAAATGTCCCAAAAGTTAAACTACTGTTAAAAGTAAGATTAGGATTGCCTGCTCCACTATAACCGTTTAGAGTACCAGTAGTAAAATTAGCAGTCCCATTACAAAGAATTCCACCACTTCCTGCTGTAACCACTCCAGATGTTGTAGAATCAAGTGCTCCATTAAAAGTAATTAAGCCAGATGTATTTGTCCCATCAATTAATTTTCTATTTGTTGTAGTTCCATTTATATAGAGTGTGAGACTTGATGCTGCTTGAAAGTCTAATGTTCCATTTGAATTTATATTTAGCGTGCCTTGTATATTTAGACTATTTGTATTAATAGTAACAGTTTTTGCAGAAGTTGGACTTATATCAAGGTTAGTTATTTGTTGGCTTGAGTTTATAGTTCCAGTATCTTTCATATATATAGTAGAAGATGCTCTCGTCCATGGAGTCGTTAAAGTAAAATTTCCATTGACATTTATAACTGATGCTCCAGCACAAGTATAAGTTCCTGCTGTAATTGATATATTTTTTCCTGTAAGAATACCAGTTCCATGAGTTACAGTCCCATTACTAAAACTCAAATCATAATAACTAATCCCATCAAAACCATTAAAAGTTCCAGTACCAATTGCTAAAGTCCCAGAGGCAGAGGCTTGAGAATAATTTGCTCCCAAATTCCATATTCTTGTATTTAAATCAAGAATTCCAGATGTTAAAGTCAAGACGCCATTAGTTGATTGAGTTACATCTCCGCCAGATACTTGAACTGTTTTAGAACCAACACCCCCAGTATTATTTATTTGAATATTATAGTAATTAGATGCACCTGGTGTAAATGTTTGATTAACAGTTCCATTAAATATTACTGAAGAATTACCATGAGTGAATGTTGCCGAATTTGACCAACTTCCACCTAAGGTTATTGTTCTTCCTGTACCACCATCATTAGCACTTAATGTCCCAGCAGTTATAGTTAAACTACCAGTTAAAGTTAAATTATTGGTTTTTAATGTAACAGTGTTGCTCGTTTTATTAATTTGAATATCTTGAAAAGTTTTAGTTCCACTATTAAAATCCTGATTATTTGCACCACTAAAAATTATTAAATTGCTATTTTGTGTTAATGTAGTAAGCCCTGTAAAATCTATAGAAGTACCAGTAAATCTTATATTAGGAGTAGTTGTTGCATTCCCAACTAAAGAGCCCAAACTAAAAGTAGCAGTTCCATTAAAAACTAATCCATCATTTCCATTGCCACTATTTCCACAATTTATAATCCCAGTAGAAACCACATTATTATTAAATGTTATTACTCCAGCAGTTACACCACTTCCACCAGTTACAGTACCAGAATTTTGATTTGTAAAAGTTCCGTTATAAGTCTGAGTACCTGTACCAACTCCAGAAGTTATTGTTCCATAATTATCTGTATTTCCTGTTACAGTTAAAGTATAAGCATTTGTTAATGTTAATGTCGTTCCATTACTTAATGATAAATCACCTAAAACTGAAATATTTCCAGCTGTGGCACTATGAGACCCAACAGTTGTTTTTAGATGATAGAATGTTTCTGCATTTGTTATATTACCACCAGTTACATTAAAATCAACAGTAGATGTTCCGTATGTAAAAACTCCACCACCACTTTTACTCCAATTACCGCCAACATAAATAGTTGGTGTTCCAGTTGAGGCATCAAAAGTTCCACCAGTAATATTAAATGTACCAACTACTGTCATATTAAAAGAATTGAGATTGAATGAATTAGAACTATTGGTAAAATTACTTTTTATATAAATATCATTTACCAAAATCCTTAAAGTTCCTGTTCCATTGTGATTTAAAATATTAAATTGTTTTGTAGCTCCTGTTCCACCGCTTGTTATATCTTGTGCCACACCATTAAAATTAACAGTCCCTGTTAGAGTTGCAGTCCCAGCATTAGACCAGTTACCACTTATGTTAAATGTCTGTCCTCCATCTATAAAAGTACCACCAGCAATTATATTTATCGTAGTAAATGAACAAGTACCAGATAGCTGAATTGTTTCTAAATTATTTAAATCAACTGTTGGAGAATAGTTTATTGCATTTAAATATATTTTTTTACTATTATAATCTATGTCTGTCCCTGTAAAATTTGCAGTTCCACCACTGCCTTGTAAAGTTACATTGTTTGTACTATTAAAAACCTTAAATACTCCACTATTTGCAACTGTTTTTGTATTATTTATATTTAGTGTACAAATAGCCCCTGTCCCGTCAAGTTGGAATGTTGTTGTTGCATCAATTGTAAGATTGTCCATTGTTGCTGTGCCTGTCATTGTTACTGTTGGAGTTCCATTAGCATTTGAAACTATAACATTTATATAACTTTGACTATTTGGTGTAAAAGATTGAGAGGCAGCACCTGCCCCATTAAAAACAATAGTTCCTACACCAGTTCCTTTTGTAAAAGTACCACAAGAAAAATTTCCACCAACATTTATATTTTTACCAGCAGTCATCCCATTCACATTTATAATTCCAGAGTTAGAAATATCTCCTGAGACAGTTAAAGAGTTGTTACCAACATTTAATGTTCGTCCTCCACTTATAGTAAGAGAAGTCATGGAAATATCAGATGCCATTGTCACATTGCCAGCAGTCGCTATAGAAACAGCCCCCAAATCTTGTTTTATTGCTATATTGCTATCTGTTAGATTTAATACTCCAACAAGACTTAAAGTTGCAGTTCCTTTTGTGAAAGTAGAAGCATTATTTAATGTAAATGCTCCGTTTACTGATAAATTAAAATTATTCATATTAAAAGTAGTTCCATTATTTGCAGTAAAAGTCCCGTTTACTGTTAAATCCAAATTTTGTGAAACAGAAGCAGTACTTGATAAAGCAAAATTATTTATCGCTTTAGCACAACTAATATTTGATGGATTACCATTCATTGTAATATTGCCTCTATTAGCAGTCCAAGAAGCTAAATTATTAAGAATAAAATCACCATAAACAGAGAATGCTGAATTTACTGATGATACAGTATAAGAAGCGGCATTTAAAATTGAAATATTTTTACCCCTAAGAGTCCCAGTGTTATGAGTTACAGTTGAGCCTGTATCAAAAGTTATATCATAATAGGTTGCCGTTCCATCAAAACCATTAAAAGTACCTGTTCCAATTGTTAATGTTCCAGCAGACATAGAAAAATTGCTTCCAAGATAGAAAGTATTTGCATTCAAATTAAGAGTACCAGAAGTCATTGTTAAAACACCTCCTGCATCTTGTTGCAAACTACTTAATAACCTTACTATTGTACCACCTGTTGTTGCTATTTCTATATTATTAAATCTTTTACCCGCAACTATACCACCAGTTGTAATATCTTGATTTCCTCCTGAGCTACCTATAAATTTAACAGTAGAAGATGTATTTGTAAAAGTACTGGCATTAGTCCAAGTTCCTTTTAGATTAATTGTTCTACCAACTGCATCAAAAGCATCCAAAGTTCCAGTAGTTATAGATAGATTTCCGTTGATATTTATATTACTTTTTAAAGTTGCTGTATTTGCACCGCCAACGCTAATATCAAAATTATAAAAATAATTTGTTGCCCCGTTTGTTATGTTTAAAGAATTTGTTGTAAAACTTATAGTTCCAGTTGTTGCTTGAAAAATAATCGCAGAATCATCCCAACTTGATTTTATGACATGTGTAAAATTACCTGGTACAAATTGACAGTTTGTCAAAGTAAGAGTTCCATTTACTGTCCATATACCAGTTGCATTTATTACTTTTGTATTATCTAGCTTAGCTAATGTAAGGTTATTAAAAGTTTCTGCACTAACATTAACGGATGCGATAGCACCATCAAAAATAACAGTTGAACTTGCGTTTGTAAAAGTTCCAGATGAATGAGTCCAATTGCCAGATACATTTACAGTTCTTCCTGTTGCATTTAATGTGCCTCCATTTATAGTCACATCAGAAGCAACAGATATGTTATTTGTAGAAGCATCCAAAGTCCCAGCACTCACAGTTAAAAAACCATTTACTGTTGTTACCCCTGCAAGTGAAAAAGAACCACCAGCACCTGATATTACTAAATTTTGATAAGTCGTATAATCAATAGGTTGTGTAACAACTCCATAATATTCTATTGTACCTGTATTAGAAGCAACTGTATTAGCAGTAAATTTAGAAGGATCGTATATTCTTAGAGTCCCATAGTTTGTACCATTATTATTTATAGTTAAATTACCATTAACTGTTAAAGTGTTATTGCCAGTACTTAATTGTCCAAAACCCCCAACAGTTGCATTTATTGTTAGATTATTCAAAATTACTGTTGCTATATTTATTGTTGGATTATTTGCTGCTGGGTCTATTGTTACATTATCCCCATCATTTGGTGAAAATCCCAAATCCCAGTTAGTTCCATCATTCCAATTAATATTTATTGCTGTAGCTTTCCACACTAAACTATTTATTGGAAATACCCAATGAGGACTTCCTCCAAGATTATCATTATTGCCACCATTTTTACTAAAACTTGCACTTATATCATTTGCTAAGGCATCTCCATAACTAACATTTACATAATTAACTGTTTGATTTGCAGGTATTGGAGCAGAAAGATTCCATGTATTTGTACTTGTCAAAGTTAAAATTTTTGTGGAATTTCCTGTTAAAATAAGATTACCGCCAACGGTTTGAGTTTTTAATGCTTCAAAATTAATTGTTTTTGCAGAACCAAGACTCGTAATATCAATTGTAAGATTATTAAAATTATTATCACCAGTTATATTAATAGAAGCATTTGTCGGTAAAAATGTTACAGTCCCTGTTACAGTTGTAAAACCTGTTGCCCCAGCGTTATTTGTCCAACTTCCATTTAGATTAATATCTTGATTATTACCATCTAAAGTTTTTGTATTATCAATAGTTAAATTATTACAATTTAGCGTATCTGCTAATTGTTTATTTTCTGAAATTTGAATATTCCCAAGATTTTGAGAATTAGATGTTATTGTAGAACCAGCATTTGTATCAAAAATAAGACTTCCTGTTGCATTATCTGTAAAAGTAGTAACTGTAAAAGCACCACCAATATTAGTGTTCCCTGCACCTTCTGTGAAAGTTGTTAAACTAAGATTACCATTGACATCTATCGCACCAGCACTACCTGTCAAACCAGTCAAACTAACATCACCAGTTACATTAATAGCTTGATTTCCACAAGTTAAATTACCTGCTCCTACTTGTGATATATTTCCATTGACAGTCAAAGCATTATTACCAGTTGTTAGAGTACTTGCATTTATAGTTAAACTACTGCAAGTCAAAGAACTCGTAAGAGTTTTGTTTGCCAATATTTCAATAACTCCAAGATTTTGATTATTTGAGTTAATATTAGCCCCAGCTGTTGTATCAAAAATCAATGTTCCCCCAGCATTTGTAAAAGTAGTAACTGTAAAAGCACCACCAATATTAGTGTTCCCTGCACCTTCTGTAAAAGTTGTAGCACTAAGACTACCATTTACATCTATCGCACCATTCCCACCATTCAAATTAGTTAAACTTGTATTACCAGATATATTTATTGCACCTGCCCCACCAGTTAGAGTACCTAAAGTTATATTACTTAAAGTTATAGTTTGCCCACCACCAGTTAAAGTCCCAGTACCTGTTGTATTTCCAGTAACCGTAGTATTTTTACCGCCCGTCGCTTGTCCGCTACAATCAAGAGTATCATCTATAGTCGCTGTTCCTCCAACTTGTAACTGATTATCACCAGTAGCAAAAGTGCCACTTGTTATTTGAAGATTATCTTTTAGGTTAAGATTATTAGTCGATATGCTAACAGTACCAGCCGAATTTACCTTTAACGAACTTAATTGCAAACTCGAATTAATCGAAGTGCCACCGCCAGTCATTTCTATTGTAGAAACTGTTCCAGTATTATAAGTACCACCAGATACTACAACATTCCCAGAGGCTGTAATAGTCCCAGTACCAGGATTTACAGTACCGTTTGATAGAGAAAAATCAACGCATTTTATAGTCCCAGAAGTATTTGCTAAAGTAAAACCAACATTTGCTATATTAATATTTCTGCTATTGACAGAGCCATCAAGACTACCAGTATTTACATTTATTTGACCTGCAGTCAGTGTAGGTTGCAAGCCCAAAGTAAAAGTGTTAGCCATAAGATCAAGAGTCCCTGCAGTCATTGTTAAAAGTCCAGCTGCATTTTGAGTTATGGTATCGCTTAATTGTACTGTCCCACCAGATGATTTGTTTATAGTAACATTATATACTGTTGATCCACCAGATTTTAATGTTTTTGTTGCAGAGAGAGTCTCATTAAAATTAATAGCCCCAGTTCCACACGAAAACCCGCCAGCACCTGCATTATTGGTAAAATTGCCGTTTATATTTATTGCTCTTGTTCCTGCCGATAATATACCACTTGTTATAGTTAAATCATTATTTACTGTTATATCAGTGCCAAGACTTACAGTATTTACCCCACTATCAATTTCGAGATTCCAAAAAGTATTGCCCATTTTAGTAGCATCAATTGTTGCCGTATTTTTGTATCTAACAATACCACTATCTGTATCTTTGTTAGTAATAGTAATAGTTTCTCCACCATTTAGCTCAAAAACTCCATTATTTGACATTGTTGTAATTGTTCCAGCATTTTGCCCATTAAGATTGTAAGTCCCTGCTGTTATTGTAAGATTTGCGATGTTTCCTATTGCATTTGTTTGTGTTACTGTATCAGTAGTATTTAGAATTATGTTATTGTAATTAGAGCTGTTTGGATTAAAATTTTGAGCCACATTACCACTAAAAGTTAGACTACCCGTAGTTGTAGTAAAACTACTATTATTTGTAAAATCTTTTTTTAATATTATACCGCAAGACCCAGATTGAAGAGTACCAGCAGTTATTACAAAATTTCCATTTGCTGTTAAAGAATCTACTGTTCCAGTAGCAATAGTTGTATTGTTATTAAAATTTAGATCATTAAAAGTTTTTCCATTTGGAGTAAAAATAATATTATTCGCATTAAAATTTATAGTGCTATTACCAGATGTAAAAGTAGAACCAGCATTTACAGTAAAATTTGCACCAATTCCATTAAGATTTACTATTCCAGTAGTAGCAGTAAAAGTACAACCCGTATTTATAGTAAAATTATTAGATATACTTAAAGTCTTGTCATTAAGGTTTATAGTACCATTAGTTAATACTAAATTATTTGTTCCGCCTCCACTTATTAGCATGTCATTGGTAAAATTAAGAGTTGCTCCACCATTTATAGTTAAACTATCAATAGTTTCATTAACATCCATAGTAACATTAAAAACACCATTGATAACTATATCCTTCCCGCTCGGAGATGCATCCCAATTAGCGAGGGTACTCCAAAGTCCATCGCCACCTAAACCAGTCCAGTTAGCAGTTGCCCCAAAAACACCTATCGCCAAAAATATATATAATAGAAGAAAAAAAATCTTTCTCACAAACTTCTCCCAGAAACTCTTTTTAGAATATATCGTTTCTTATTATAAATTATATAACAAATATGGAAGAAATTCATAATTAATTTGAAGCTTGAATTAAATATTTTTGAATTGACAATTTTTATAAAAAAATATTGTAAGGATTGAAAGATTTTCAACCCTTACATTTTATTTTGTAATTTATTTTATTCGTGTATCATAACTAAACCACCAGCTGTACCAACCAATAAATGGTCGTTATAAAATTTTATTGCCCCATAAGTTTCTTTTACTGGTATTGTCTTTATCGTATTTGCATTAAGAGGATTTGATATGTCTATAATTTTTGCTTCATCATTGGAAGCAAAGAATGCATAATTTCCATTTATAGAAACACTCTTTCCTCCATTATAAATAATACTTTTCACTATTGATAGACTCGCTATGTTTGAAATATCCACTATCTTTAAACCATTTTGATAGTCTGCAAGATAAGCATAATTATCTTTAATTGCAACAGAATAGCATGAACCTGTAATTTTTATTGAATTTACTATTTTAGGGTTAGAATTATCTGATATATCTACAATTACAAGTCCCTCACCTGCATTTGCAATATAAATATAATTATCTTTTATACAAATTTGATTTCCTGTACTATTAAGCTTTAATGTGCTTATAATTATTGGATTAGAAGGAGTTGAAATATCATAAATACACATATTTGAACTATCTAAAAAATAAATAAAATTATCTTTTCCTGTAATAGATCTAGCAGAATAATTTTTTGCCTCTATACTAGCTACTGTTTGGGGAAGAAGTTTATTACTAATATCAAATATTTTTATACCTTTATTAAACGCTGATACATAAGCATAAGAATCTTTTATATATACATCAGAACCATCAAATTGATTAAATAGATTAGCTGTTATTACTGGATTGTCAATATTAGTAATATCAAATATTTGAAAACCACTTCCATTATCAGCAACATAAAGATAATTATCCTTAATAGAAAAGTTCGAAGTACAGCCAGAAGTTTTTATCATTTTAATTAATTTAGGTGTAGATTTGTCTGAAATATCAGTAACTAATATACCTCCTTCTATATCAATAAAATAGACTAAATTTGAATTTATTATTTCTGTTGAATGTGCAAAGTCGGCAGAACCAAAGCTACTTACTAAAGATATATTATCTATATTTGTTTTATCATACATGTTAAATGTAGATGTATTAGCAAGAAACATATAATTTTCATAAATTTTAGTAGAATAAGAACCTGTTGATAATTTTTTTAATATAATAGGATTTTGAATGTCATTTATGTCTAGTATATAAACTGAACTTAAACTTGAAATATAAAGGTAACTATTATTTATTGTTAAATCATATATAAAATCACTTGTAAATGGCATTGCTTTTATCTCAAAAGAATTTAAAGGGTCTGTTATATCAAATATTCTTAGTGATTCATACTGATTAGATGTAAATAAATAATTATCTTTAATAATTAAATTTCTTCTTCCTTGAGTTATAAGTATTTCTTTAACAATAGTCGCATTCAAAGGATTTGTTGCATCAATAATAATTACTCCTTTTTGTAAATCAGCTCCGTATATATAATTGTTTTTGAAAGCAATTTTATAAATATATTTTGTATTCGGAATTGTAGATAAAAAAATTGGATTTACTGGATTAGAAATATCAAATACTTCTATATCTTTCTGATAATTATAAAGAATGTATAAATAATTATTATTTATATCAAAATAAGAACCAGAATAAAAATTTAGTTCTTTTAAAAATATTGGATTAGAAGTGTCTGTTATATCATATATTTTAAGTCCTCTAAATCCATCAAGAACATAGAAATATTTTCCATATACTTTTGTTGCCATAATTCTACTACCAGTATTTATTATATCTTTTACTTCATAATTATTAAAATTAATTTCAATATCTTTTTCCAAAACAACCACCAACGGCTTATCCGCAAACCCTTTTAACTCAGCGTTTGTTACTGTTTTTGAATAATTTTTGTATCCAGATTTTGTTATTATGATTTCATAATTTGCATAGTCATCATTTGTTGTTATAACATTTGTTTTTGCCTCAAGTGCTGATGTGTAGATTACATTATCATCACCTTTTATCTGGATACTTGCAGTTGTTAAGATAAAGTTTTCTTCAAAATCATCGTAAGCAAAAACGCCAAGTAAAAAGTCTAAAGTTTTTACAACTTTAAAACTAAACGAAGCATAACCAAAATCGGTTGGTGTAAAGTTTGCTGTGTCCAAAATCTCTGGTATTAATTTTACCGATTTATCTTTAGCAACTGTGAATGTTATTGGTAGTGGATTTTTGACAAGATACGCTTTTGATGAACCTGCCAAAGGTGTTGCAAAAATAACATTGTCATTTGTGTCAACTACAAGGTATTCTACCAAACTATAAGTGCCAACTATTAGAGATAGAGGCTCACTTATAAATTTACCATTCATAGTAAATAAATTTAACTTTTTTTTATCGTAAACCGTTTGATTGCTACTATCTTTAATTGTAACAATGATTGCCTTAGCGTCCGTAATCACAGATCTTAAAATTGATTTGTTGATAGAATCTGATTTGCCGTCATCAAAAACAAACTCAACTGTCCCTTTTTGTATCTCTGGTTGTGGGACTTGATTTATAATATTTGGATTACTACAACCCAAAACCAGTAATAAACCAAACCAAATTAACAAAAAAACATTTTTTGTCATTATTTCTCCTTAAAGTTGTTGATATGAGTAATTTTAGCACTTAATGATTAGTTTTTCAATAAAAAAAGCAATATTAATAACAAAAGCGATACACATAATCTTTTCTAAAATTACAATCAGAATAATATCGCCTCAATAATTAGTTAAACCACGAAGAAAATACGATAAGGAAAATAATTTTGATTTTTAAATTGCTATTTTTTAATAGAATTTATTTATCATTTAGAGTTCATTAGGTATATTACTTTTCTAAATATAAATTAATACATTTTAAGATTGAATTATTTAGTTTTATGAATTATATTTATTATGACCAAGTATAAAAGGATATAAAAATGAAAAGAGGTAATTCATTTGTTATTTGTGGATTGTCTTTTATAATGCTTTTTTTATCAGGATGTTTTGATAATAATAATGATAATTTATTATTTTATGAAAAATTAAAAAACAATGATTTCAGTAAAGGTGAGAATAAAAAATATAAACTTTCCAATCTACAATTTTACGATTGGACATATCCTAAACTGGAAGATGTTATGAGTATTCCAAAAGATAATCCAGAACTCTACCAATACAGTTTTAAAAGCGACCTTTTCCATGGTCTTATCTTTACTATAAATGATACTTCATCAGATAACAATAAGATACAATTTATCTGTTTTCTTCCAAGGAGTAATCAGGTGGTTGTTGATAAGATAAAAAGAACATGTTTGAATAAATTATATTGCACTATTGAGTGTACATATATTGATCAAATTCCGATTCGTCTTTGGATCAATGGAGAAGAAAAAATTTTTATACGACAGTCATTCACCTTAAATAGTTTTCGTAATGATTGATAAGTTATTTAAGGTTTACATATTAAAAAGGAGAAAATCTTATGAGTATAGGCATAGAGAATATAATTGTTTTTTTCCCTATAATTATATTTCCAACAGTAATAATAATTTTTATCTCTATATACATCAAAACTCAGAAACCCGTAGATGTAGAGTTAGTAAGAGATGCTTTGTATAAAGAAACATGCGGTGGGTGGATAGGCTCATCAAACAGTACATTTCCTTTTGTAAGAATAGCATTTTATGATGAATTTGTTGTTATTGTTAATTTAAGAAATCGAATTATATTGAACTACGATCAAATAACGGATGTTTCGATGTTTTATAAAACCATGAAAAAAGGTGTAAAAATATCTCACTCAAGAACTGACATTCCTGAACGAATTGTTGTATGGACATTGAATGACGAATCACTTATAGAAAGAATCAACATCTTTATTAGAAATAATCGAGCAGAAAAAACATAAAGAATTCTTTAGAATTTTTTTTGTTAATTTTTTTCAGTATTTTACTACAATCTACCCAAATATCATTATTTAACGCAACAAGCATACTTTTTGAAAATTAACACTCGTTTAATGTGGAAAATATTACGACTATCACAATTTTTCTTTAAAAAGTATGTTTGTAACGTTTTTTAATGACTTATTCAGTAATTACTATCTAACAATAAATTTTACAAAAAATGGGTGACCTCCACCTTCAATATGATTTAGCACACCCCAATCTTTATCTCCACTCTTTGTATAAAAATCAGCACCATCACTAGAACATTTATTATTAAACAAATAATTAAAAGGACATTCATAATTAAATGTAATTTGTGTATTATCTGCTTTCTTATAGATAACAGAACCCTCTGTACCTGCTAATCCGGGTAAATCTTGTAACCAAAAACAAGCAGATTTGCCAGATTCTATTTTAGCAGGTGGATTAACAACATAATCTCCATGGTTGTTAGAATAGTGCTCAAGTGTAAGGTCTGATTTTCCTTTTGAGTTATCAATAATAACATATGACGAAAAGTCCATTGTTGGAGATATTACAACTTTAGTAGTTCCTGCTAATGTATTAGGTTTAATCTTATAATCATTTCCTTCATTAATAACATTATAGAGCTCTGCCTTACATGAGGCAATATCAATTACCCCAAATGTAGGTTGATTTTTATTAATATCTGGTTTTGCAGGACAATTAAAACCCACATTTGAATAAGAAATAAGGGATTGCTCAAGTCGTGATATAGGAATATGAGTATGTCCCATTACAACAAGTTTAGAGTTATTTTCAAAAGCATTCTTTTGAGCAAACCAACCCATATATGAACCATCCCCGTCAGCCATTATAGATTTGAAAGCATAAAGAAGACCATATTTTATAGCCCATTCAGTAAATAGATTATCATAGATTTCTAAAGCTTCTTTTAAAGTTACATCTTTTACTGTTTTATTAATAGAAATTTTAAATACTTGATTTTCTTGTACACCAGTTGCATCTGCTATAACTTTTAAAAGAGTTTGAGAAAGAGAAAAATCAGCTATACTTTTACCTCCAATTAAATATGGAGAAATCTCTTTAATAATAGCTAATATAATACCATTTGGCTCTCCGGATTTTTCTAAATCAGCTGCTGTTTTGCCTGTACCTTGAAGGTCTTTAGCTACTTTATAAGCTATACTTCTTGTTACAAAATGCCCTACTGGCAATGGCATAATCGGATTTTGTGGGGCAAGGTATTGTTGATTGAAAATTGTAAAATAATTTCCATGACCTAAGGCTATACTCTTATCATTACCAAGAGGATAATACATAATATCTTGACAAAATTTTATTTTGTAATTTGGATTTGGTATTTTATTAAGGTCTTCTTGTGTTAATCCCATGTCGTGATTACCCAATACATAAGTAACATTTCCATTAAGAGCATCAAGAACTTTACTAAACATTCCATCTTTTCCAAAAATTACAGGATTCTTAGTGATCATCTCATCAAAAGACGGTGGAACAATTTGAGGTGGAAAAGTCCAAAAATCAACAATGTCTCCAAGTAAAACTAATTCTTTTATTTCTAAAGCATTGTCAATAACATATTGTAATACTCTTTTTAAATAATTTTGGTGAAATGAATCTTGATACCAATTTGAAACATAATTAGTACCAATATGAACATCACTAAGTACTACTATTTTACTTTTTTCTACTATAGTTTTATTAGAAATTGTAAAATCAACATAAATAGGATGACCACTTGGTTGAACATAACCATCAACCTCTGGATTATCAGTAGAATGAGCAGTAATATTCACATCAATTTCTGGTACATTTGAAGAAATCCAACTATATGAGACTTTATTATCGCCAGTAGTAGGGTCAGTAAAATATAACTTGACTGTCCCTTGATTACCTTTTTTATCAGTTATCGAATAACTTACAAAGCCTTCTGTCCCAGCAGGACCAAATTTATCCTTTAGATGAAAAGTTTTTTTGTCATTTGAGACAATGTTTGCTGGTGGTTCTTGATCCCAATATCCCCACGAATTATTTTTTTCAACTAGATTAATAGCATTAGATGTATTATTTTTAATGCCAATATAACAAGAAAAATCTGCCATAATATCCCCTTTATTAAAATAATTTTTAATCTAAATTTCGATTTAAAAAAATAAATCATAAAACCACCTAGACAGCGGAAAAAATTTGTGTATAATAAAGAATTTTTCTTTATCTAACTCAGTATTCTCATGTCCTCTGCGGTAAAATCAAAGTTAAAATTTTAATTCGATATTTATATTTTTAAACTGTAATAGATACATTATATGAAAAAATGTTTTAATGTCAATGAGTTACATACAAATTTATCTATAAATTAATTTTAAATTAACATAATGTTCAAAATATACTAAAAATCAATTAAATTGTCTAAATTCAATTAATTTTATTTATATATGATAAAAAAAACCAAAAAATTCTATTTTTTTTAATTATAAAAATTTGACTAATTATTTTATACTAATAGAGGAAAAATATTGCTTTATAAGAAAATAAAATTTAGAATTCTACGGAGTACAATGGCTATATCTTTTTAGATTTTAAAAAATTAATATCTATCGTTAAAATTCGTTAATAGTTGGTATAATCAAGACCTTCCTCCGTCCCCAAATTTTAAAAATAAAAAAAAGGTGTTGCACCCCAAAGTACAACACCCATACCTTTTATTACTAATATAAAACATCTAAATTTCCCCCTTAATAAGGGAGATAATTATCAAATTTTAATTTTATTTCAAATAACTCCCATCTTCGCCAATTTTACCCAAGCCGTTTAATACATAGATTCTTGCATTACCTTTGCCAGAGCAGTTTGCTGTTAAGCTTCCGCCTGTAACTGTAATAGTGTCACCAGTAATTGCATCTTTATATGTACCGTTAGGGATACCTGTAAATGTTGCACTTCCAGAGATGGTTACGAGTACAAAACTGTCGATTCCTTTAGATGTGTCTGTAAATCTTCTTTTAAATGCCATTCCACCACTAACGCCATCAGTTGAATATTGACCTTTTTGTAACGCTGGTATTGCTCTTCTGATTTTATTTAATCTTTGAAGATGTTTTGCTAATGGATGATTCAAAGTTGTTGCCATAGCACCAGTAGCCCCTGTGTATGTTGCAAAATCTGTAACAGATACAGTTCCTTCTATATTTTTACCAAAATACGCTCTGCCTGATTCTTCAAGTGCAAGGCTTGGTCCTTTGTCAATTGTTGCACCTTTTTTAAATTCAATTTCGTCTCCGTAAAATAAACAAGGGATTCCTCTAAAAGTCCAAAGTAAAGTCATATTTTCAGCCCATGCGTCTGTCCCTGCATTATATCTTACAGTTGTGTCTTGTGGACCTTCGATTGGGCTATAATCATGTGATTGAACATAAGTTACATTCCATGTTGCATCGTTGTAGTATTTGTCTTCGGATTTCATACGGAAAGCATTGCCAGCATCGTCAAAATTCCAGTGCATAGGAAAGTCAATTACAGCCATACCAGAGTTTTTAGAATAATCTGGAGTTTGATAATTGTTTCCATTTAGATAATGGTTATTAGAAGTTGGTTGGTTTGCTGTCCCTTGTTGAAATTCGTAAGTATATGCTTCGTGTGCTGCTGTATGGTCGTCAGCTGAGTATGTTTGTCTTTCTTTCCATGTGTAGAATGGTACTGATAGTGGAGCATTACCTTTATTCCAAACTTCATTAACCCTTGTACAAACTTCGCCAAACAGATAAAAATTATCTCCACCTCTTTGTTTGAATGCAGGAATAAATCTTCTATTAAAAGTATTTCTACTGATGTGTTTCACAGTATCAATTCTAAAACTATCAACTCCCATATCAATAAGTTTGTCATAAGCATTGATTAAATAATCTTGAACTACTTTAGATTCTGTATCAAGGTCAATACAATCTTCATGAATTGAGCCAGTTTGACAAGTTTCGTCTTCCCAATTTTTTAAGAAATTTGGATGAAACCACTCTGGGTTGAATATGTTTTTAACAGCAACTTCTGTTGGCCACTGAAATTCATACCAAAATAAACCAATATTGTTTGTGCCTTTTTTGAGTCCCCATTGAGATACATCAGCAGTCCATGGTAATGTTGGAGGTTCTTTTTGATAAAGGTCACCATTGTACCATGATTTACCAGAAATTGGCTCTACATCAAGCCCATTATAAACGAAATTTGGATTTGGAACATCATAATAATCAATTGGAGTTCCGTCCCCCCATTGAGGGTCAGACACATCACCCCAAAATTTTACAGGAGCTACATCTTTTATACCATATCGAGAAGAGTGGTTTAGAACTATATCTTGTACGAGTTTCATTCCTTTTGAATGCACAGCTTTTACAAGGTCTTCATAACTTGCACCTTGTGACTCAAGTCTTTTGTCAATTTGGTTAAAGTCCCATGTGTGATAACCATGATAATCGTATTCGCTTCTATTTAATAAAGCTGGGGTAATCCAGATTGCTGTAAAACCAAGTGCTTTAATATAATCAAGTTTGTCAATCAAACCTTTAAAGTCACCTCTCCATGGTGGATCATTGTTTAGTTTATTGCCACTTTTGTCATCCGCTCTTGTGTATCTATTGTTTGTAGAATCCCCATCAAAAAATCGAGTAGTCATTAAAAAATAAATTGATTCTTCTCTAAAGTCGCTTCTTGTATTTGGTCCAACATTGTAGAAGAATGATGAGTAAGTCTCATTACCAGCAGCATCCCTAACAAGGAATTTTAAGTTTGTTGATTTTGAGATTATCATTGATGGTCCAACTTTTCCACTACCACTTGCATCTCCCGATGTATAAACTTGTGAACTAGTTGTTGGTTGTGTACTATCTGTTGTATAATATGCTGTTGTTACTGCACTCTTATTATCTTTAATTGTGAATGATACTGTTATTGGACTCTCAGATGCTATTATCGAATTATTTGCAACAATTGTTGGTGCTTCCAAGTCTGCATTAAAATCAATTACATAAGTAAAACTATATACAGAGCCAGACACACTAAGTGTATTAACTCCAAACGCTTTAATTGTTGTTGTTTGGCTAACTGATATTGCTCCATTGTATAATAATGAACTTGTTGTTGGTGTTGATCCATCAACTGTATAATAAATTTTATCACCTGTGTTACTTCCAGTTAAAGTAACTGCTTGTGCAGTAACATAAACTTTTGGTTCTGGACTTGCTACTATTACTGGTGTTTTTGGTTTTTCTTGATCTTCTGTGTACCATTTGTAGTTTGCAAGGTTTAAATCAGCAGAATAATACCAGTATTCTCCAGAAGCTGTTCTTGATAAATCTACTGTTTGTGGAGAAGCATCATTATTGAAAATAATATTTGAACTTGTCGCATTTGGTATTGTATAACCAAAGTATCCATTACCTTCGTCTGTCATTGCAACTCCTGGCCAAGTTGTATTTGCTACTACTGGTGTTGCTACTACTGTCCAATGATGTAATTTTGGTGTCTTTGTCCAACCTGAAGGTCTTTTGAAGTGTAATTTTATTCCAGTTACTGTTGCAGACTCTCTTTTAATTACTATTGTATAAACCTTTTGTGTTGTCTTATCTTCTGCTGTTACAATAACTGTAATTGTATTGTCCCCAACATTTAAAGGTAATTGTGGAGAAGTAACATTAGAATTAACCGCAACATCATTTATTTTTATTGTTGCATTGCTATCTTCAACCTTTGCAGTAAGAGTTACACTTGATACTGAGTTTACAACTGTTGTATTATATGATAAAGTATTTTTATTAAATGTTATAGAACCACTGGATAAAGATAAACTCGAAAGATTTGCATTATTACTTACTATTATAGTTGCCCGATTTACTACGATAGTATAAGTTTTTTTGCTTTTGCCATCTTCTGCTGTAACTTCTACATCTATTGGATTGTCACCTACGGTAAGACTAATATTGTAAGGAGATACAATTAACTCTGTCCCTTTTTTAACAATTGCAGTTGCTGTGTTAAAATCAGTTGCAAAACTAAGTTTTGTTGATGTAACCGCATTTCCTACTGATGCTTGATAAGTTACTGTATTTTTGTCAAAAATTGGTGATAAACTTAGATTATCAAAACTTAGAGTTGATAAATTTGCGTTATTACTTAAATTTGGTGTTGCTCTATTTATAATGAGTTTATATGACTCTTTTTTGTCTTTTAATACTACATCTATCGTTACATCATTATTTCCAACATTCAAAGCAATTTGGCTACCTAAAGTAATTAAGCCACCATTTGCATTAATCGTATAAGTTGCAGTGCTATCCTCTGTCTCTGCACTAATTAAACATTTATCTACTGTGTTATCAACTGCCACAGTGTAAGAAAAAACATTCTTATCAAAAACAGGAGATAAAACTCCAACATTTATACTTAGACTCTTTAATTTTGCAGAATCTTCTATAATACCTTGTTTTATTACATTTACTGTATATTTTTTTACTGTAACTTTATCTTGAGCTGTGACTGCAAACTCTAAAGTGTTTGTGCCTGTTACCATCACAAAATCAACTGTTACATCTGACTGGGTAACTATTCCACCAATCTTAAGAGTTGCTTTTTTTGATGATAAAGTTGGTTTAACATTGATAATAGAAACAGTACTTGCAACTGTAACTTGATACTCTGTTATAGTTTTATTAAAAACTAATGGAATACTATTTTGCCCATCTGATAAAACTAATTTTTCGAGGTTAGCATCAGAACTTACAACCCCACCAGTCAAATCATCTAAAATAAGACTGCTACATCCTGTCATACCAAATATGATGGTAAAAAGGATCAAAATAAAAACTGAAATTAAACTTAAAAAACTTCTTTTAAACATACTTTCTCCTTAACTTGATTTATTAAGTTCATTAGCATAAATTATACCATTAATTATTAATCGAACTTAATTGATTAAGGTTATGTATGTTAGGATATGTTTTGTTTTTAATATAAATCCTCCAATTATTTCTATTTTTCAGAAATTAGAAAAGTTGGCGTTTAAAATTATTGACAAATAAATTTTTTAATTGAGTTAATGATAAAGTCAATTTTATTTATAGGGATTTCTTTTTGGGGCTTTAAAATAGAAAAAATAAAACCATCAAAACCTGAGAAGTTATTTATATAAAAAATATTAGATTTACTTTTTAATGTCAAATTATATTTTTTTAGTTCTTTTTTTTCAAAAAACATAAAAATTTTATTATCAAGGTTATGTTTTTTGCAAGGTTTGTTAATTTTATTTTGTTTTTCTGATTTAACAAAATTTATAAAATTGTAAAATCCATCTATTTCTAATTGGATAGAATTTTTAATATAATTCAGTTTATTAATATAACACTCTTTTATTGCTTCGATTTTTAATATACAATCTTTTGAATTACAGTCAACAATTATTATAACACCATTGCTTTTAGTTTGATTGATATTAGGAGTAAAGCTAAATTTTTCTTTCAAAAGATTTATTGCTAAGAATTTTTCTTTTTTATATATTAGGTCTCCTATATATACTCTGCCAGTTTTTTGAGGTTTTAAGTACTTTAATAATTTTTCTATTAAGTCATTAGCTTCATCAAAGGATTTGTTATCATATTGAACTAAACCACTTCCAAAAAGTAGGCGATATTGTCTTATTATTGAGATAAGCCGATTAATTGAAGACTCATCAAGATTATCCAAACAATTCATTAGATTTATGGATTCTTCTGTTACTAAATCTTCTTCAAAAACAATACCTTCACCAAATATTAAAGAATGTTGGCTTAAAATAGAAATAATTTTAGTTTTTTGAATATCCGTTAATAGATTCATAAAATTCTCATTTATTTTACTAAATTGTTAATAGATTCATAAAATTCTCATTTATTTTACTAAATTGTTTATAGTTTCAAAAAGTTCGTTTTTATTAATCGGTTTGGTTAGATATTTATCGATCCCAAAATCATTAAATTGAGTTTTTTCTATTATAGTACCACTAAGAGCGATTATAGGTATAGAAATATTGTTTTTACGAATAATTTTTGCAGTTTCTATTCCATTCATTTTTGGCATTTGTATATCCATTATGATTAAATCAAAATTTTCTTTTTGTAAAACCTCAAGTACTTCTATACCATCTGATACAACAACACTGTCGTAACCTGCTTTACCAAGTATATGAGATAGAATCTTTTGATTAACAATATTATCTTCTGCTATAAGTATTTTTGTCTCTTCTTGTATATCTTCAGATATTAAAATATCATTTTTCGGCTGATTTATATTAATTTTGCTGTATATCAACGATTTTTTTAATTTTATAGTAAAATAGAATGTGCTACCTTTTGATTCTTCTGTTTCTACACCTATTGAACCATCCATCATCTCTACTAATTTTTTTGATATTGATAAACCAAGCCCTGTCCCACCATATTTTTTAGAATAAGAAGCATCGAGTTGATTATAATTTTGAAATAATTGAGACACTTTATCCTTTTGGATACCAATCCCTGTATCTTTAACAGAAAATAATATTACAAAAGATGTTTCGTCTTCAAATTCTTTCTTGATATTTAACGATATACTTCCTTTTTCTGTAAATTTAATAGCATTGCTTAGTAAATTTGTAATAATCTGCCTTAAACGACTCTGATCTCCATTTAAATATTCGGGAATATCATTTGATATATTAGATTCAATTTTTATACCTTTATTCTTCGTTTGGTATGAATACGCATTTATTATATCTTTCAACAAATTACGAATATTAAAGTCTTCCATAAAAAATTCTAATTTATGAGATTCTATTTTTGATAAATCAAGGATGTCATTTGCTATTCTCAATATAGAATCCGCTGAATTTTTTATAATTGATATGGTATTTCTATATTTATCATCATATTCTTTGCTATTATCGTCTTCATATAATAATATATCGAGCATTGCAATAATATTTGACAGTGGGTTTCTAATTTCGTGACTTATTACTGCAATAAAATTACTTTTTGCCATATTTGCTTTTTCTGCAGCATCTTTTGCTTTTCTTAATTCTATTTCTGTATGAGCAAGAGCCTGATAAGCCAAACTAAGTTCTCTACCTTTTTGAATAATATTCTGTTTTTCTTCATAACTAATATAAGCTGTTTCTATAACTAAAAATTTTTTTTGATTTAAATAAACTGCTGTTGCTTCAAAAGCCTTTTCTTGCCCCTCGCAATTTGATTCTATCCATATTCCTGATTTTATCTTGTCATTTATTGATTTATCCCAAAAATCTATTGCATCCACCATAAAGTGTTGAAGAAAGACAGATGTATCATTTGATTCTTTTTCTAATAGAATATTTGTAATATCTTTAAAAAATTCATCAAACCAAATAGGAGGTTTTCCTATTATTTGTAATGAATTATCAGGAAAATATTCTATTATTGCAATATCAATAGATTGCAAAATATCTAAAATATTAGGATCAATCATTTATTTTTCCTCGTAAGAGTACACTAAACTTGGTTTTGCTATACCTTTTAATGTTAATTGAGTTTGATTAAATTTTTTTTGTAAATCTTCTATATCTTTGTAAGTATTTTCATCCACTAAAATTTGTTTAGAATTTGCTTCGCCTTCGAGTCTTGATGCAAGGTTTACAAAATGTCCTATTGTACTTATATTTCTTCGATTTTTATTACCAAGTATTCCTAGAAAAACATTGCCAGTAGCAATACCAATACTTATATCAAAAGTATCTAAGGATTGGGCTTTTCGTTCTTCATTTAATGTTTTAACATTTTCCATAATTTTGAATGCTGTTTGTACTGATTGGATTGCTGGTGGAACATTTGATGGAAAGACTCCAAAAATTGCCATTACTGCATCTCCAATTATTTTATCAACAATCCCTGCATTATCTAAAACAGGCTGGATCATATAAGCAAGATATGTATTAAGTGACTTAAAAACATCTTGCGGCGAATGATTTTCACTATAAGAAGTAAAACCACAAATATCTGCAAATAAAATAGAAACATATTTAAGTTCGCCAGATTCCTGAATATTAAGTTCTAAGAGTTTTTCGGAAAGTTCTTTACCAAGATATTGATCTAAAATTTTGGAATGCTTGTCTCTCAACAAACTAAGATCATTTGCTTTTTGTTGGAATATTATGTTTTGATTTTCTTTTTCTGTTGCATCTAAAAATAATATCAAAATATCATCATTAATATGAAATATATGTACATCAGTAGAAATACCACTATCACTTTTAATACACGACAAAATTAAGGATTCTTCAGTTAGTGGAAAAAAACCATATAAAAAAGTTATTTTTTCTTCTATATTATCATCTATATTTAAATCATAAATTCCATATAATTCTAAGTCTCCACCCCATTCTTTTATTTTACCGTCTGCAGTTATTAGTATATGTGAAGAAGAACGATTTTTAATAGTCAAATCACAAATATAATCTACTATAGTTTTTTTTAAATTAGACATTTATTCCTCCAGAAGTTTTTCTGCAAGTAATAAAAATGCCTTTTCTACCCCATCTCCAGTCTTCGCACTTGTTTTAACAATAGTAAAGCCTTCTTGTGATAAATTTTTAATAGTGGATTCTTCAATTTCCCATTCTTTTTCAAGGTCTACTTTGTTAAATACTAAAACAAAAGGTACTTTACCAATTGCTTCTTCTGTCCTCTGTTTAAGAATAAATGCAGTATCTAATGTTACTTTTCGTGTACCATCTATTACTAAAAGTACTCCAGAAGTACCTCTTAAATATGAAGTGTTTACCCTTTGAAATTCGTCTTCCCCATAAATATCCCACAATAACATTTCTATTTGTTGATTATTAAACTCAAGAGTTTTTTTATCTATCTTAACGCCAACAGTAGTTAAATATTTATCAGAAAAAATACTCTTAACATATCTTTGAACAAGACTAGTCTTGCCAACAGCAAAAGCCCCAAGCATACAAATTTTCTTTTTTATCATAGGAATATAACTCCTTACTAAAAAAATTATAATCCAAATTATTTTAAAGTCAAGAAGAAAAGAGTAACATTTAATAATTGGAGGTGATTTTAGAATTTTATCAACTGAATTAATTTAATTGCTGACAATTATGTTAATTTATAGTATATTATATGTAATAAACTTATTGAGGTAATTATGTCAAAAAATCAAATGGATTTTGTGAGAATAGGGTTAAAAGATATTATTAGAGGTCTTTTTTAATCAAAATATATTGATTTAAACCTTTTTTATTCTTTTTAACCCGTCCTATCAAATTTTCTTGTTAAATCTCTTAAATACTAAAATATTCTCATGGAGGAAATATGAATTTTTTGATTAGAAACGAATCTATTAATGAGTTTAATAAAATAGCATTAATTACACAAAAAGCATTTGAAATTAATTTTTTTACAAATAGCACTTCTTTATATACAAGTGAAGTATTATTAGTTGATTTATTGAGACATTATAAATCTTATGATAATGATTTATGTTTGGTTGCATTAGTAGATAATGAAATAGTAGGGCATATAATGTTTACCCCATTCTTGATAAATTTATATGGTAAGCAAATAAAATCTGTATGCCTTGCCCCAGTGTCTGTAAAACCAGAGTTTCAAAAAAAAGGGATTGGTTTTGCATTAATTGAAGAAGGTCACAAAATAGCAAAATCAAAAGGATACAAATTTTCTTTTTTGCTAGGTCATGAGACTTATTATCCTAAATTTGGCTATAAAACAAATATGTTTGGTGATTGTGGAATTTTAATTAATAAAAAAGATTATAAAAATCCTTATTCATTAAAAGAAATTCCTATTGAACAAAAACATATTCCACAATTAATAAGTTTTTATAATGAAACATTTTGTGATATAAATCTTTCGTTAATTGCAGATGATTCTATTATTGAGTGGAAAAGTATAACGCCTTTTTTGACAACATCGATTCTTTTAGAAAATGATAATGCCATAGGTTATATTAGATATACTGTTACTGAAAATAATATATCTGTAAAAAGTTTGGTTTCTGATAATGGATTAAACCTAAATAAAATTTTTAATTATTTATTTTCTAAAAATTATGCTAATAAACAAATAAAAATCCCAATACATCCAAACTCAAAAATTTTAAATGATTTAAACTATATTGCTATAAATGAGATTTTTGGTGCGGCAATGATTAAAATATTAGATGAAAATTGCCAAGAAATAGTAAAATATTGTGATGAAGTTAAAAATGATAAATCTAAGGCAGGTTTATTAAATTTTCCTATAATTTTAGATATGGTTTAACTCATTATACATTAAATTCGTAGTAAAACGAAGTAAATATTTTGCTGGCAAGGAATTGCGACAGAGCAACTCCTTGCCATATTTTACCATTCATTTCGTATCTCTTTTTGAAAGACTAAAGGGTCTTTAGTTAGTTTGATTTTTCCGATAAATTCTTTTAACCAATTTTTCGTAATATTTTTTTCTGTTTCATTTTAAATTATTACTTCAGATAATAGCATTTTTTTACCCCTTAATATTGAAGAAATTAATACTTTTTTAATAAAAAGTCAATTAGGGAGAGATAGAATAATATAATAAAGTGGAAATTTTGCTAATTTTGGTAATTATTGGTTTACAGAAGTTGGTATAATGAGTTGTCGGAAATTCAACCTTGATATTGATGACAATAGTATTGAAAAGTATTATTATATATTAATGATAATTAATTTAAAAATGATAGAAAAGGGCAATGGAGTATAAGTATTAACGACCAGTGGAGGATTTGTTTTATCTGGGATAATGGCAATGCAAAAAATGTTGAAATTGTAGATTATCATTAGGAGGTTTTATGGACGAAAAAATTAAAATTATTCATCCAGGTGAAGTATTATTAGAAGATTTTTTAAAACCTATGAAAATTAGTGCTTATAAATTATCTAAAGAAATTCATATTGATCAAACTCGTATTAGTGAAATTATTAAAGGAAAAAGAGGAATAACAGTAGATACAGCACTAAGATTATCAAAATTTTTTGGCAATTCGGTTGAATTCTGGCTCAATTTACAAACTCATTATGAAATCGAAAAAGTTAAAGATAAAATGGATTTTATATTAAATGAAATACATACTTATACTTATACTGACAATTGTGTAAATGTGGCGGGTTGAAATTTGAGAAACAACAGGTTAGTTGTTACGCTCTCTAACAACCTAGATATACTACTGATCTGATTGCTTAATCCAAATTGCTGATAAATTATTAAAATTTTGATAAGTTGTTGATATTATTGAGAAAGTTTTATATACTAAAAGTAGTTGGTGTAAGTTGACAACTTTGCTAATTTGCAAGTTGTCATCGGTAAGATATGGACAAAGCTGGAAGTAGGAAAATATCCAGCGTCGTGCAGGGTAAAAAATTAATTAGTTATCATAAGAAAAATATAGGGAGTAGTATTTGTGGTATTGGTTAGACCTAGAATAACTGAATATAATAATATATTTATTCCTCAAATAAATTTAGATTTTGCAATACCTCTTTTAGATGAAGATATACCACTTTTTGTAGACCCTTTTTTGTTATGGAAATCTCCATCATATCAAGACAAATCTATTCATTCTTCAGTTTTAAATTCTTTTAATCATTTAGGATGGATGACAAAAAATAATAAGAAAAATGATGCAATAAAACAAATTATTATCTCATCAGAATGTGAAGAGGTTGGTCTTGGTCTTTCTAATAAACGAAAAGGAAATAAAATTAGCCAAAAGACTGCAAATGAAATATTATCTTTATTTGAAATAATTCCACAATACAACAAAAGAGAGTTTACACATTTTGAAGAAATTCAATTCTATATTGAAGGAATATCAAAAGATAGAATCAGTGATATATCTTGTAATTTTATGAAATCTTTTTTAATTGATTTTACAATCGACCAATGTGAAAAAATTAATATTCCAATGGTAGATTGTGTATTACCCACTCTTTATAATCTTGAAAAATATTCTTTTGACGAAAACATAAAAGTAAAATTACCAATTAATCCGAATTCGAAATTACCAATAATTTTTGTTCCTAAACGTTGGCTACGCTTTATTCCTTGGATAAATTTTGATGATTATTATAAAGATTATTGCCCTAAAGATAAAATAAATAATGATGGAGAAGAATTATCACATATAAAAGTTCTTAATTATAATAGAAATAATTATGATATGATTGAATACTACATAAAAGAAAAAGAAAGAACTTTTGAAGATTGCAAAAATGATCCGCTTTTTAAACAAATTCCAATTACATCTGCTAAATCTAAATTAAATCAAATAAAGAAATTGCCAACAGGGAAAAATGATAATAGCGATAAGAAGTATGAAGATTTGATTTGTCAATTAATGGCATCTTTATTGTATCCTCATTTGGATTTTGCATCTGAACAAAGTAGAACAGAATCTGGGGCTTTAATTAGAGATTTAATTTTTTATAATAATCAAGATCATCCTTTTTTAAAGGAAATATTCAATGAATATAGTAGTAAACAAATTATTATGGAAATAAAAAATGTAGAATCTATTGAAAGAGAGCATATAAATCAATTAAACAGATATATGAATGATAATTTTGGAAAATTTGGAATTTTGATTACAAGAAATGAATTGAACAAGTCTAAAAAACAAAATATAATAGATTTATGGTCAGGACAAAGACGTTGTATAATATCATTAACGGATATTGATTTGGAACAAATGGTTGAATTATTTGAAAGTAAACAAAGATTACCATTAGATGTTATTAAGAAAAAATATGTAGAATTTAAAAGGGCTTGCCCTTCATAGGAGGAAAAATGATAGACATTAAAAAAATTGATGCTCTAGAAAAATTAATAGGAAAATTAAATAGTTTCTATTCAGAAATGGGAGCATTAGCAAAGAAATCACCAAATGATGGATTAAATATATTTAAATTAAATTTAATAAATTCAACAATAAAAGATTGTAACTTACTTTTAGGGAAAGAATATAAACCCTTTGAAGATTTTGAAATCTTTAATAAAGATGATTTACCCACAAATAGTGATGTAACTCTTATTTTATCACAATATTTAGAAGCACTTGAAAAATTTCGTTCTGATAATATCACAATTGAATCTTTTAGTGGAAAATGGTATTATAAAACTGAAAAAGGATTAAGTAATATTCAGACTTCTCCTCCAGCAAAAATAAAAAATAATTAAAAAGGAAATTATGCTTATGAAAAAAAATGAAAACATAGAATATACGACTAAAGAAAAAGTAAATATATTTGAAACAACTTCACCTTTATTTAATTCTTTATATAAAGAAATCCAAGATTTATCAAAAAAGAAACCAGATGGAACTTTGAATGAAAGCAAAGTTAAATTAATTAATCGTTTATTAAATGATATTAAAGATTTCTTAATTGATGAACAAGAAAATAAATATTTAGATATTTTAAGTGATGAAAATCTTCCTCAATATAGTGATGTTGTATTAATTTTATCACAATACTCTGCTGCTTTACAAAAATTTAAAAGCAAATATTATGTTCGTAATGAAATTAGTTGTGAGTATAATTGGTTAATTAAATAAGTTTCATTATAGTGGCATCAATGCCTTATTGGTTGGCTCATTGCCCAACTCCAGCCGATAACAGCAAGTTGACGCTTTTTGCGGAGAATAACACCTCTACCCAAATTGCCATCAATTTCTTAAACTTCCTATCTTATTCTCTCCACAATCCAATCCAAAATAAAAAAGGCTACCCCCTCCCCGAGATAGCCTTTCCAATTTAAAAAAATTATTCCACCATATAATCTTTTATATTAAATCTTTTAGGTGCATTTTTGTTTTTTAGTGAAAGGGAGATTCTTTTTCTTACATTGTCGATTTCTATGATTTCAAATTCTTTTACATCGCCAACTCTTAGTACTTCTGATGGGCTTTTGATAAATTTATCGCTCATTTGTGAAAGGTGTATTAATGCTGTTTCTTTTATACCAATATCAATGAATGCTCCAAAGTCAACAACATTTTTTACTTTGCCAGTAACTTTCATTCCTTGTTTTAAGTCATCAAAAGAAACAACGCCTTTTTGCATAATTGGTTTTGGATAGCCGTCTCTTGGGTCTCTGTTTGGTTTTTTTAATTCTTCTATAATATCTGTGATTGTTTGTTCACCAATGTCATATTTTTTAGAAAGTTTTTGTTTTTGTTCTGCTGGCACACCTTTGCCGAGTTTTATAACTTCGAGTATTTCACGAGCAACTTCATAATTTTCTGGGTGAACCCATGTATTATCAAGTGGGTCTGGGCTTTCTGGAATTTTTAAAAATCCTGCTGCTTGTTCAAATGTTTTCTCACCGAATCCAGATATTTTTCTTAGGTCTTCACGAGCCTTAATTGTACCAAAGTCATTTCTGTATTCTACAATATTTTTTGCAACAAAAGTTGTTATACCAGAGGCATATTTTAGTAAAGAAAATGATGCTGTATTAACATTAACACCAACTTTATTAACAACTGATTCTACAACCTCATCAAGGGTCGAAGATAATTGAGTTTGATTTACATCGTGCTGATACAAACCAACGCCAATTGATTTTGGATCAATTTTTACTAATTCTGCTAATGGGTCTTGGATTCTTCTACCAATAGAAATTGCACCTCTAATTGTTAGGTCTAAGTCTGGAAATTCTTCTCTTGCAGTATCAGATGCAGAGTAAACAGACGCTCCATCTTCATCTACAACTGTATATTGAACTGGTAAATTGTATTGAGTTATGGCATCAGCTACAACAATCTGTACTTCGTGTGAGCCAGTACCATTACCAACAGCAATTAATTCTACGTTATATTTTTTTACAGCCTCAACAATTGCTTTTTTAGAATCTTCTTTTCTTTCTTGATAGAATAAAAAATAACCCAAATATTTACCGTTTTCATCAAGACCAACGGCTTTTGTACCAGTCCTAATACCAGGGTCAATACCAAGAACACGAGTTTTTTTGATTGGTGGTTGCATCAAAAGCCCTGTTAAGTTTTCTGCAAAAACGCCAATTCCATGTTTATCTGCTTCTTCTGTAAAATCACTTCTAATTTCTCTCAAAACTGCTGGCACTAAAAGTCTTTTTAATCCATCGAGTATCGCATCTTTATGATATTCATTTGATATTATATAATTAGAAACTATTAGTTTATTACAATCTTCTTCTTCAAAGTCAATTTTTGCTTCAAGTTCTTCTTCTCTCTCGCCTCTATTTATAGCCAAAATTCTATGCGATTTAACAGTCTTAATCGGCTCTTTGTAATTGTAATACATTTTGTAAACGCTTGTTTCTTCATTTTTAAGACCCTTAACAACGAAATTCCCATTGCCAAAAATAAAATCTTTTATCATCTTTCTATTATCAACATCATGAGAAATTCTTTCTGCTATAATATCCATTGCACCTTGTAAAGCCTCTTTTACATTTTTAACACCTTTTTCTTCGTTGACAAATCGGTCTGCTTCTTTTTCGATAAGAGCAACATTTTCCATAAGGTTTGCAAGTTCTTCAAGCCCTTTTTCTATTGCTATCATACCTCTTGTTTTTTTCTTTCGTTTGAATGGTGCGTACAAATCTTCAAGTTCTGCGTAAGTTGTTGCTTTTGCTATATTTGTGTAAAGTTCTTCTGTAAGTTTACCCTGACCAAAAATACCTTTTGCAATTTCAATTCTTCTTGACTCAATATTTTCGTGATATAAAAGTTTGTGATTTACATCTCTTACCTGTACCTCATCCAAAGAACCTGTTGCTTCTTTTCGGTATCTCGAAATAAATGGAATCGTAGAGCCAGTTTTAAGTAAATCAACAGTTGCTCTAACCTGATGAACAGATATGTTTAAATCTTCTGAGATTTTTCGCTCAATTTCTGCCTGATTTATTAACAATGAATTTATAAATACTTCATTAATTTCCATAAAAAAATATCCTCCGTTTAAAAATGCTGGAGGATTTTTTTACTCCATTTATTGCTTATTGTCAACATAGAATTTTATTTTTATAGTTGAAATTAGTTTGCTTTTTTACCATAAGTACGCGGGGGAGAGGGGATTAAGAGGGGTAAAATTTAAGTTAGAAATAGTGTGGGGAAGTATTTATCACATAAAACAAAGAAGCACGAAGTTAATGCCATTAAGTTAAGCAATTTTAATCTGTGTTATATATACAGAATCTTTTTACTTTATTGATTTTAAAATATAAATACTGACAGGTTCTGCAATGCCCTTGATTTTTTGATCAGAAACTTCAATAGTTTCTATTTTATTTTTTAAGTTATTGTTAACATTCTCTGACAAAAGTATCATATTCTGTTTTGCTATACTACAGAGTCTTGAAGCAAAATTTACTGCATCACCAATAACAGCGAATTCGGTTCTATTTTTACTTCCAATATGAGCTGCTATTACTTCACCAGAATTAATACCTATTCCAACAAATAATTCAGTATTATTATTTTTGTTTATTTCTATTACTTTTTTTATGATTTCAGTAGAACATCTTACTGCCGTAAGTTCATCTTCAAAAGTAGCCATAAGCTCATCGCCAACAAATTTATCAATGTCTCCACCAAATTCCTCTACAACATCTGCTTCGACTTGTAAAATAGTGTTTAAATTTTTAACGACTTCACTTGGCGTTCTTGTTGAAGAATATGCAGTAAATCCTCTAATATCAGCAAATAAAACAGTAATTTGTTTTTTTATTCCTTCAGAGTCATACCCATGGTCTTTTTTTATTAAATCTTCTGTTGATTTAGAAATATATTTTGATAATTTAAATCTTTCTTTAACTCCACGAATCATATCATTTATTTTATTAGAAAGGTCTCCTAATTCGTCTTTATTTTTAATTACAACTTTTACTTCAAAATTACCATTTCCAACTTCTTTAACAGTATCACCTATTATAAGAATCGGTTTAATTATCATTGATCTCATAAAGTATATTAAAATTATAGCAAACACAACCCCTATTATAATAAAAAATAAAGTCATAAGTGTTCTTGCTTGATCTATTTGTTTATAAATTCCTTTGATCGACACATTAAAATGTGCAACTCCTCTTACAAAATCACTATCTCCATGGCAAGCTCTACATTCTGTATAATTTAAAATAGGAAAAAAATATTCCATTTCTTGTTTATCAGTTAGTTCAACAGTTACAGGTGTTTTTGAGTCCAAGACTTTTTGAAAATTGATATTTTTTAATATATTTTTTTCTACTCTTGGAGTTTGAACAAACATAACTTTATTCTGAAAATTATTGACTTGATCTATTGTTTTATAGTCATTAAATGCGTTTGTTCCATCAACTCTAAAAATAGAAATTTCCTTAAAGTCTTCTATTTCTCTCAAACTCGACATTGTGTTTACTGCAATTGGAGCTTCTCCATTCAGCATTATATTTCTAATAACATGATTTAATATTTCAGTATTTATTGAAAGGGTTTTTTGAGTAGCAGAAATTAAATTATTTTTTTGAGTATTTACTGTAATATATAATGCAACCAAAATAATAACAATAAATATAAATATAATCAAAGACATTATTTTTATTTGAATAGAATTTAATTTCATTTATTAATCTCCTTTTTGTCAAGAGATTTATCAAGAGGATGAACAATTATAAAATCATTATCAAACATTCCTAAATGGCAATCTATACAGTTTTCAACTTGACCTTCATTTACTATTTTACCATCTGGAGTAAATGTAGCCCAAAACCAGTCGCTAAAATCTGGATTATAGTCAGCGATTTTTATCATTACATCTATATTTCTTAATTCTTTTTGAATGTTATAATTTTCTTCTACTATTATACTATCATAAGGAGCTACTTTATCTGGAATAGGTAACGAATTGTATAATTGCTTATTTATATAAATTTTATGAAACCTTCCATGAGGAGATTGACCTTCTTGTAATCCTTCATGATCTGGCCACATTTTGTATTTTTTATAATTATTCTCAACTATAATTCTATTCCATAGAGATTTACCAGATATATTTTCACTTGTTAATGGAGGTAAATTTGTAATTTCTGTTTTTTTACAAGAAATAAATGAGAAAAAAATCATTATGAAGATAATTATTTTTTTCATTATAACTCCTATTTTATAGCACAAATATAGTTGTGAAACATTTGCCTTTTATAATTATAATTTTTTAAATGACCATTATTAATCATTAAATAATAAATTTTTATTATTTAATGATCTTTGTAGAAGCATTTTAGTATATAAAGACACAAAATAAGATAGTCTTTTATTACCTAACACACATTTATTTTTCAATTATTGAAGTTAAAGTTATCGTTTTATTCTTTAATGTTCCTTTTACTTCAATAAAAACACCTTCTTTTTTAGTAGTTTTTTCTATTATATTTTTATATGCCAAGCTATTTCCTGCCTTAGCAAATCTATAAAAAGTATAAGTATCTTTGCCTTTATCTTTAATAAAAATTCCAAATCCAGACTTTGCACAACTACTCATCTTCATACAAGCAACAGTATGTTTTTGTGGATTTTTAATTAAATTTTCATTGCCTAAATCTTTACCTTTTACACCACAAAGTACATCACATATATATCCCTCAAAAACTTCTTCTCCAGTAGTTTGTGAAAATGAATAATAAAAAGAAAAAACCAATAGAAAAAATAAAATCGCTGCTATTTTTTTCATAAAAAACATCCTTATATAATTATAAATATATAACTTTAAAAAAGCTAAATTTTAAATTAAAATTTGAAACAGTATTAAGATTTGCCATTCTTTATATATATAAGAATCGCTCTAATTCTTATTATAATATTAATCAATTGTTTTTAGAAAGTCAATTAGAATAATATTATCTCAAAAATTAATTTAAATTCCAAATGACAAGAAGAAAATTTCTATAAATTTCATAGATGATCTTTCATTCTTCAATAATGAATACATCTTTTACTATTTTAAAAAAAATATAACTTAATTTCATAAAAAAATAATTTTATAAGGTATAATTCTTATTTCACATCTTTATCATAAGGATTTTTAATCTTAACCGCAATTCCTGTAGAAAAGGTGAGGCTCATTATTACATCGTCTTTTTCTAGCCTGTACATTCCGCTTAATAAAATTGAGTTAAGAAAACCCATTCTATATTTAAAAGAATTGTACCAGTAAAGATAGTCGTTTATTTTTATCCCAAGTCCAATGCCTGCTTCAAAAAATGCGGAGGTATAATATTGGAGTAACATCGTAGTATGTTGAAAGCCAGCGCCTGCAAAAATTTTTATGTAGACTAATTTCCAATCATATTGTCCAAAAATTTCAAGCCCATTGTAAATTATGCTTCCTTCTATTGGCTTTGAATCAATATGAATGACACTTCCACTCCCAACCATAAGTTGTAGCCCAAAATATTTGATTAGATAAATGGAGATGTACAAATCAAGGGTCGGTGTTACAACAAAAGCCCCGTCTCTTATTAAATGTTGGTAAAAATCGCCTATATAAAGACCAAATCCACCCTCAAAAGAAATATCTACTATATTTTTTGCAATAAGTTTATTATTTCTCTTGTCTTCCTTCTTTTCTTGGGAATAAATTGTAAAAAAGATATTAATTAAAATTAGTATTACTATTATTTTTTTCATAGTTTTTTACGATAAATATTTAATTATTTTTTGTCAAGCAAAAAAATAAAGCTTGAATATATTAAGAAATTCGTTTATAAAATTAAAATCTTTTTTACAATACTAATTAAATCGGTGAAAATAAGTGCAAATAATAGATTTAAAAGAAGGCGAAAAATTAACATTAAAAAACGATGGATTTCTATCTTTGTTTTTTGTAGGTGTTGGTTCAGCATTCTCTAAACTACATTACCAAACAAATCTTTTAATTATAAAAGCTGATACTCATCTTCTTGTAGATTGCGGCACTTTAACACCTATGGCTTTATGGAAATATGGATGTCCGATTGTAAATATAAGTAATTTTTTAATAACTCATTCTCACGCTGACCATATCGGAGGACTTGAAGAAGCAGCTCTTATGGGTAGATATGTTGTCAAGAAAAAACCAAATATGATTATAACAGAAGAATACTCTCACATCTTATGGGATATGTCTCTAAAAGGTGGAATTAGATTTAATGAAAAACATATAAAAGGCGGACTTGTTTTTACCGATGTTTTTCATGCTTTACATCCTACTTTAGTAAGTAATACTCCAAGAGAATATTGGAATATTGACTTTGAAAACTTAAACATAAAATTATTTAGAACAAAACATATTCCAGACTCTGTGCAAAGTTGGGAAGATGCCTTTCTTTCTTATGGTATTATTATTGATGAAAAAATTTTGTTCACATCTGATACACAATTTGATCCTGATTTAATCCATGATTTTCTAAAACTCTATCCTACAATTGAATTTATTTTTCATGACTGCCAATTTTTTAAAGGTGGAGTTCATTGTTCTTATGAAGAATTATTAACTTTCCCAGAAGAAATAAGAAAAAAAATGTACCTAACTCATTACGGAGATAATTTTGCCAATTTCAATCCTATAAAAGATAGTTTTTTAGGTTTTGCAGAACAAGGCAAATTTTATAATTTAATCGCCAAATGAGCAATTATAAACTTGTAGCTTTTGATCTTGACGGCACTTTACTAAATTCAGATATGACTCTTGCAAAAAAGACAATTGATAATTTACATAGAATAATCGATAAAAATATCAAGTGTGCAATAATCTCTGGTAGAAATTTATCCGATATTCTTTCGTTAATAAATGACTTAGATTTTTGCTATCTTTCGTCTTTAAGTGGTGCATTGATTTATAATAATTCAACTTCAGAAATAGAATATTTAAGATCAATACAAAAAGAATCTTCTATTAAATTAATTGATTTCTTAATCAAAAATGATCTTATAACGAATATTTTTACAACAAATAATATATATATTTCAAAGTATTCGTCATTATATTTTAGTAAACTTTATCAGGCATCACTAAAACCAAAAATGATTGACTCTTTAAATTTAGACGAAAATATTCTATCTATACAAATTTTATTAAAAAACGATAAAGAACTTGACATTATAAAGGAAGATATAAAAAATAAATTTAATAATTTAGAAATTTTTAATGCAGGTTACAGTTGCCTCCAAATTAATCAAAAAGAAGCAAATAAAGGAGCTGCATTAAAATTTATTGCGGATAAGCTAAATATTCAACTAACTCAAACAATAGCTGTTGGCGATAGCGAAATGGACTTACCTATGCTTAATATAGCTGGAATGGGTATTGGCATGAAAAATTCAAAAAATCATCTTTTAGATAAAGTAAAATTTATTACTAAAAAAGATAATAATAACAATGGTGCAACAAATTTTATTTTAAATATTTTGGAGAATAATTATGATTGATATAGAGAAATTTAAAGACTCATTTAAAAATCAACTCTTTCATATCCTTGATGGAATAAAAGATAATGAGATGCAATCTTATTCTCTTTTTGTACTTGCATTATCAAATATAAGTCTAATGGATCAATTACGAAATGATTATGAGTTAAAAAATATATTATTTGATAAATATAACTTATTATCAGAGCATATTACAACTTATTTAGATAATGCAGAAGATTTTGATATATTTAAAAAAATAGTTACTTTCCAAAAGGATAATAAATTTGATAATAACACACTTTTAAATAATTTATCAAGAAAAAGAAAAGTATCAGATTTTAATTTAAAATTTAATAAGATTAGAGAATTTAGACCAGAAAGAGAGTCAAAAGAAAAGTTTTTGGCAAATTTTAAAGATTTTGATGAAATAAAATTTAATTTTAATAAAAAATTCTTAAAAAAAGAAATAATTTTTGATGATAATTTTTTTATTGATAAAGAATTTAAGGATAGATTTACCTTTTTTTATAACAAATTTCCTTTTGTAGAATATCACACTGTTATTGTTCCAGATAAGGATAAAAACAATCCCCAGTTTCTTAGTAGTGAATACCATAATTTAATCTGTGATTTTATGAAGAATATAAAAGTTAAAAACAAAAAAGAAATAGTTGGAATTGGCTTTAGTGCTTATGGAGCATTCGCATCTGTTAATCATTTACACTTTCAGTTTTTTATAGAAGATTTACCTATTCTTGATGAAAAATGGATTCATAATGGAGGAAACTGTCAATATCCTGCTAAAATTTACAAATTTAACGATTTTTATTCAAGTTGGCAACAAATTGACTATTTTAATAAAAATAATATTACATACAATGTTTGTTACACAGCAGATTCTATTTTTTGCCTCCCAAGACAATTTCAATCAGAATATCCAAAACAAAATTGGTCAAAAGGTTTTGGTTGGTACGAAATGACAGGAGGTTTCATTTCATTCACTTATGATGATTTTAATAAGATAACAGAAAAAGAAATCGACCAAGATTTTGTAAATATTTCTTGTAAAACTTGATTTTCTACTAAAAAGGTATAATATTTTTATTAATGTATTATTTTAAATTTATTAAGGAGAAATTTTTATGTTAAAAAAGATTTTATTACTAACAAGTATCGTATCTATTATTTTTGGGCTTTTTACTGTGGCAACAGGATGTCAGATGCCATCCACTACTACTACTACCACTACTACTATATCAAGTAGCATAGCAAATAAAGTAATAATAGATATACCAACATCACTCACAACAGAGACCACAACAAAAACATCTTCTATTATAGAAAAAACTTTTGTTGTAAGTCCAGACCAACAATTATTAAAAACAACTGTTTCTGGCTATTACTCTCTTGTTAGAACTCAACTAAGGCTCGCATCAGATCTTTCAAAAATAATTAAAACAACTCTTTCAAACCTTGAGACTGTAAATATAAATAACATTCCTCTTTTTAAACTAACAACAACTGTTAGTTACACAGAGGATTCTACTCAAAACAAACTAAAATTTACATCAAAAGGAAACGACCAATATCTTTTAGAATACTGGAGAAAACAAACATCTGGTTCTTATGAAAAGTTTTTTGAAATGCCTTTTACTTATTTAACAAGTGGAGGAACAGTAGAAGTTAGAGGTTATGTGACAATTGATACAACATCTGACAAATCAATAAAATCAGAAAATGGAGACAAAAAACCAGAACTTGTTAGAATAGATTTTGATTCAAATCTTAATAGCACTGGTAAACAATATATGAAAGTTTCTCTTTACAAGTTTAGGTTTCATAGAGACTTAGATCAAAATGCTAGTGATCAAAATGGTATTGTTGAACTAACAAAAAATACAGACGGTTCAATAGAAATAACTGGAAATATAATGGTTCCTGGCTCTCGATGGTTTGTGTGGAATGGTTATAAATACGATAACACAGTAGATACAACTTCAGCATCAGAAACAAGATACTATGTTTTTACTGGTAAGGCAACAACAGACAATAAAGCAACTGTAAATCTTGGACTTGCTGAATCTACATACACAGATGCTACTGTTTTTACAGATTATTCAATTGGTACAGTCATAAAAAGATTATACACAGATAGATTAAATAACAATTATGCTTTTGAAAGTAGCCAAAATAGTTATGGAAAAACAATAATAACGATTCTTAATACATTTAATACTGGCTATCCTCAATATCAGCTTGATACAACAAATTATAACAATAATACTCCAGAAAAAGTTTATGCTGCTATAAAAAATGGGGTAGAAAGGGCATCAATTCTTAGTCAAAGTAATTATATGGTTAATTATCTTTTGGCTTTAATGGAAGTAGAAAATCCAGCTTATTTTGTTCAAAATGATTATAGTGGCTATGGCAGTACAGCACCAACTGGTTTTATTACAAAAGCAGAAATTGATACAATTAATGTAATCCCTAAAGCAACAGTAACAAATCTTACTGTAAGTTTTGATAACGCATCAGATGATGCAGGATTTTAATTTTTAGACATATTTTTGTTAGAGGTTGTCTGGTAAGATTGCATACATTTTATTGTCTACTACTACTAATACCGTAGTTTCCTGTTTAAAGTAGTGTCCAACAAAAGAGTGCAAATCTTACTACCGTATTTAGACAACCTCTTTTTTTATTAATTTTTATTTAATTTTTCTAACTCCTATTGACAAATTTATAAATAATTTTATTATATAATATAGGGAAAAAATTATGAAAATTGAAAAATTAAATGGTTCTCTTTCGTTGACTAACGATAATTTTTTATCTTTATTTTTTGTTGGGGTAGGTAGTGCATTCTCAAAAAAACATAACCAAACCAATTTATTGGCAATCAAAGGTCAAGATCACATCTTAATTGACTGCGGGACAAAATGTGGGCAGGCTCTATATAATTATGGGTCGGCATTGGCTAATATAAAAAATTATCTTGTTACACACACACATGCAGACCATATCGGTAGCCTCGAAGAAGCAGCTTTAATGAGTCGCTATGTTGCAAAAAAAAAGCCAAAGATGATAATAACAGAGACGTTCCAGCATATACTTTGGGATATGTGTCTAAGAGGTGGTTCTGCTTACGGTGAAGAAACTATGGGACAAATGCTAACTTTTGAAGCATTTTGGGAAATAGAACGACCAAAAATTCTTATTGAATTTGAAAGAGAAACATATCAGAGTAATATAGGAAATTTAGATATAAAAATTGTAAGAACAATGCACATTCCAGACAAATCTGTAAGTTATAAGGACTCTTTTTGGAGTTGTGGGCTAATTTTTGATAATAAGGTTTTATTTACAGGAGATACAAGATTTGACTTAGATTTAATTATGAGTTATGATAAAAAATTTAATTTTCAAGCAATTTTTCATGATTGTCAACTTTTTACAGGTGGAGTTCATTCTTCAATAGAAGAGTTAAATACTTTACCAGCAGAAATTAAAAAGAAAGTTTATCTTGTTCATTATGGCGATAATTGGGAGCAATTTGAACCTAAAGTAAAAGAATATGGATTTGGTGGATTTACTCAAGAGGGCGTTTATTATTGTTTCGATTAATTGATAAATATAAGGAGAAAATTATGGATCAAAATCTTAAAGAAAAACTCGACAAGGCATTAAACAGTGGCAAGGTGGCATTAGAAGATGTACAAACAATCGTAAAAAATATCACAAAAGAGGTTGTTGAAAAATCAAAAGCACAAGGAGATGATTTAAAAACAACAACAGGCGACTTTTTTAAAGAAGTAATTAATTCTTTATCAAAAGTAGGTAAGGGTGGCGTTGAATTTATAAAAGCTGCTGGCGAAGGATTTAAAGAAGGCGTTAAAGAATCAACTGATGGAGATAAAAACCTTATTAAAGAAACAGGCGAAGCTTTAGGTGAAGGTCTCAAATCCTTAGCAGAAGTAGGTATTTATGTAACTCATGAAACAGTAAAAAATCTTAGTTCTGTTATAGAAAATTTATTTAAAACAGAAGATGATAAAAAAGATGATAAAAATGATCAAGATTATAATTCACAAGAATAAATAGGGTAGTCTAACGCGATGAGAGATATTCAGAAAGAATTTGATAGCATCTCATTTGAAAGTCTTATTATAAATAAAGTATCAAATGAAGAAGATAAAAAGCTTTTGCAAAATTTTTATCAAAAAGACCCCATTGATGATAAATACAAATTAAAAGAAAAAATAAAAGAAATTGATATTGATAAACTTGGTAGAATTTTTGACTCTGTTGGTTTTCTTCCTGATGTAAAAAAAGAAGAACTAAAGAAAAACTACAAAAAAATCGAACGATATTTTCTTTTAAAACAAAAAGCTTTTGAAAATTATAAACATATTCCAGTTGAAGAAATAATAAATAACTCGCCTAAATATTATGCGTTTATTAGATTGATTGAACAGTTAAATTCTTTTATTAATAAAGACCCTAACTGGCTTAAAGAATTTGTTGCAAAAAACAAAGTTAAATTTGACTGGAATAGTTATTCAAAATGGAAGTCTGGGCAAGATTTTTATAAAATTACTTATAATGATACCTATTCTCCATCAAAATGGATAAATTTAGTTCAAGATAAGCTAATTGAAATTATAAAATCTCTCCAAATTTTACTCTATATGGAATTCTACATCGAAGAGAATGTTTTCAAAAAATTCTTAAAAATGAATGTAGAAGTTGATTACAAGATGAAAGCAAATTATATAAAAAGATCACTCCCATCAGAAGACATTGAAATAATTTTTAATGTAGTTGATTATTTATTAAAGTTAAATGTCGAAAACGATTTTACAACAAATCTTGTTATTGATACAACAGTTTGCTTTAAAGCTTATAGGTTTATTGATGAGTCTGGTGTTTTTGATTTATTAAAAAGAAAAGAATTTTATGTTAAATATCATCTCGAATTTTTAAATAAAATGCCTACCAAAGAAAGAATCATAATTCCATGCGAACATGATATAGTCGCTGTGGCAACTAATTTTTTGGAAGGGCTAAAAGATTTATTCTTTACATATAAAGAATATAAAGATAGACTCATCGAAAAATATAATAAAATAAAATCCAAAATAAAATTCTAAAAAATAATCACTTTTCTATTGCTTTTAATTAAATTTATTTGTACCTTTTAAATATTGGTATTTTTTTAATATTTATAGTTTTTAGAAAAAAATATCAAAAATTTTAATTTTTTCTTAATTAAATCAAATTTTAATTTGGAAGAGGTAAATAAAATGATAAATAAAGAAGATTTTGATTTTGAGAAACTAAAAATAATATTTGAAAGTTTGTCAAAAATAAATATTGGCATCTGCGTCATTAGTGCTGATTATAATATTTTATTTGAAAATAACTTTCTTAAAACCTCTTTTGGTGAGGTTGTTGGTAAAAAATGTTTTGCCGTTTATAATGAATTTAGTTTTATCTACGAAATCAACTTTCTAAATAAAGCGATTAAAAGCAAAAATCCTGAAACAAAAGAAATTTTTTATAATAATAAAATTTATAATTTAATCGTCTTACCAATATTCGACTCTAAAGACGAAATTTGTTGTTTATTAGAATCAGTTACTGTAAATAATTTACCAATTCATCAAGAGAATATAAATAATAATACAATATCAAATGATTATAATAATACATTAAATGGAATTTTAGCAAGTATTTTTGGCAACATAAAACTTGCTAAGTTTGATATTCAAGGTGATATTGACAGAAATGAGGCATTAGCTTATTTAACGTGTGCAGAAAATAGCACTCTTAAAGCAAGAAATTTAATTCAAAATATTCATTCTGAAAAAGATAATTTGTTACCTCATAAAAAATTATTTAAGAAGAATAATATTCCTTACGGTAAAATACTTCTTATGGATGACGAAGAAATAGTAAGAGATACAACTGGTAAAATGCTAAATTATCTTGGTTATGAAGTAAAATTTGCTAAAGAGGGAAAAGAAGCTGTAACTGTATATAAAAAATATTTTGATACAAAAGAACATTTTGATTTTGTAATACTCGACTTGAGTATTCCTGGTGGAATGGGTGGAGAAGAAACAATAAAACTTTTGAAAACGATAAACCCTTTTATAAAAGCAATAGTTTTTAGTGGCTATTATCATAATCCAGTAATATCAAATTATTTAGATTATGGATTTAGTGGGGTACTAAAAAAACCTTTTGATTTTTATGAATTAGAAAATATAATTTTAAGAATGTCTAACGAGTAAAACCTTCTGGCATCAATAATTTTTATTATTCTGCGTAAAAAACTTTTGGAGTATATTTCTAAATTTAATTTGAAATATTTGTAATTTTAACTATAATTAATATATAACTATTTAAGAGTTTAAAGGTTTTATATGAAAATTAACTTTAATGATATAATTATTCCAAGAAAAATAATTTTATTATTTATTTTTTCAATAATAATATTAATAGTCCTAATTACTATTTTTTTAAATAGAAATTTAAGTGACTTGTTTTTTAAACTGTGGACAAATTATACTCA